>ERZ1106952.49-NODE-49-length-94285-cov-63.699512_pt1 | contig 94285 bp, 85 predicted proteins | sample MGYA00403677_ERZ1106952 | MGnify/ENA primary metagenome ERZ1106952 (study PRJEB35170, sample SAMEA104062415) | human gut metagenome | biome: human gut; feature: human-associated habitat; material: faeces | place: Denmark | collected 2012-05-14 ... | reverse complement strand
AGGAACGGCAAAATTTTTTACACTTCTATTACTTCTTTATCGCACATTAGCAAAAAGAGCAGGCAATGAAACTCTTTGCACAAAGAGGATTCAAAGACGTTACGATGAAGGATATATGCGAAGCAACACAGTTAAGTCGCGGAGGATTATATCTTCACTACGGAAGCACGCGGCAAATATTTGCGGAAATTATCGATGATCTGATGGGTTGTCAGGAAGATGAGTTTTCTGAAAAAATATCGAATAATATTTCGGCAAAGACGATTTTAACAGACGTTCTTGATCGCTATGCAAGAGAAATGAAGGATTCTCAAGGTGCTTTGAATGTAGCTATCTATGAATATTTCAGTTCGGAAAACGAGAGCGGAAACAATGCTTTGGTCAAGCAATATCAGAAGTCGCGCGTCATGTGGCGGCAGCTCTTGGAATACGGTATAAAACGCGGACAATTTAACGTTGTCGATGTTGACGCGGTTTTTGATCTGATCGTGTTTTCTTATCAAGGGGTGAGAATGTACAGCACTCTTATGCCGATAGACGAAACGATACCCAACAACATTGTGACAATGATAAAAAAGATTATTCTGAAAGGGGAGGAAGAATAAACTATGGCTTTATATTTCAGTGATTTCGATGAGGAAAAAATAGCATTTGTCAATCCTTGGGATACAACGAAAAAGCAAGAGGGTTTTCCTTCCGTAGCGGTATCTACGTTTTCGGCTGACATCGTTGAGGATTACGTCAGAGAATGTAATCCTCCGGAAATTGCGAAAATTTATACGGCAAACGGGTATTATCCGGTTTATCAGGCGGAATACAAAGGCGAAAAGATCGCGCTGTTCGTTTCAAGAGTGGGTGCGCCCGCTTGTGTTGCGGGATTGGAAGAGATAATTCAGATGGGCGCGAAAAACATCGTCTTGTTCGGCTGTTGCGGCGTTTTGAATGAGAATGCTACAAAGGGCAAGATCATTTTGCCGACCGCAGCGATAAGAGATGAGGGAACAAGTCAATATTATTTCCCCCATAGCGAGGATATAAAGGCAAACGAAGAGGGATTGAAAGCGGCTCGAAGATGTTTCGTTGATTATAATATCCCCTTTGTGGAAGGGAAGGTCTGGACGAGCGATGCGATATACAGAGAAACGCCCAAATTGATATCCAAAAGAAAAGATGCGGGCTGTCTGGGCGTAGATATGGAATGTGCTGCGGCTATGGCTGTGGCAAAATTCAGGAACGTTCCTTTTATTCAATTTTTATTCGGGGCAGACAATTTGGATTGCACAGAATACGATATGCGTGATCTTATGCTGTACGGTCGCAACGCGGGGAGCAAGTACCTTACTTTGGCTTTTGAATGTGGTATTAGGATGAAAAAGTAGCAAGATTATTCTTTCTAAACAGATTTTGTATAAATTGCTGCAAGAGATGCTCTCAAAAATAAGTATCTAAAAGAGAGGTGTGCAAATTTATATTCTGTTATAATAGAAACGAGGTGAAAAAATGGATACTCTCGAACGATTTAATGCCGCGCTTGCCTACATAGAAACCCATCTGGACGGAGTGATTGACGGCAAAGAAATATCAAAAATTACTTTCTATTCGCCATATCAGTTTCAAAAAATTTTTACTGCCATGTCTGGCATTCCGCTGTCCGAATATATCCGTAACAGGCGATTGGACAAAGCTGCTTTTGATTTGCAGAATACCGATGAAACGGTGGGAGCTATTGCACTGAAATATGGCTACGATTCTCCGACAGCGTTTAATCGTGCGTTTCAGAGACTGCATGGCATTGCGCCGAGCAGGATTCGGACGGAAAAAGGTTTGCAACTGAAAGCCTATCCGCCTATGCAATTTCAACTTTGCATCAAAGGGGCAACCGTTATGAAATATCGTATCGTAGAGCAAAAGGCTTTTCGTCTTGTGGGGTATAAATTACCTACAATGAGGATGAAAAATTTTGAACAGTTCAAGGAAATTCCGAAGTTCTGGGACGAGCATTTTGCAAACGGAAATTTTGCAAAACTGATGTCTATAAATCTGTCTGAAAAGCATGACAACGGTCGGGTAGACGGGGTACTCGGAATTTGCGTTGTTCCGGATATAGACAGCGACGCGCTCAATTATTACATTGCCACGGCATATGAAAAGGAAGCGCCTGAGGGCATGGAAGAACTCTTTGTTCCCGACTGTACCTATGCTGTTTTCGAGTGCAGAGGTAAGATTCCGTTTTCCGTGCAAGATATGACAAGAAGGCTTTACGGTGAATGGCTGCCGAATTCCGGTTACGGATGGGCAAACGCTCCCGATATTGAAAGATATTTTGACGGTGATCCGACGAGCGAAGAATACGTTTGTGAGCTATGGCTGCCTGTTCGCACAAAAGAAAGAGAGGGAAGATAAATGTATCATTGGAGATTAAAGGGGACTCCCGTTGAAATAGGAACAAGAATAGGAAATATATTCAAACGCTGTAATGCTGAATTTCCAATTGTATTGGATGATTTTCAGATGAACTACGGAATTGAAAGCGGAAAACTTCTGAAAGAGTATTTTTCCGAAGCCTATGACGAAGTGAAAGCTATCACAGACGTGATTGGCTACCCTCACGATAAATTTTTGGCGTGGATGATGTGCATGGGATGTTGTCTTGATATAGATGAAAACAGGTGTGCGGAAGTGCGTGGCTGTACGGCTTTTGCTTTTACTTGCGCGGGAAAAACATACTATGCAAGGACGAACGATTTACCACCTTTTCTTAAAAAAATCAGTAAAAGTATTTTATATCAGCCAGAGGATGGTAATACATTTCTGTTAAATACTTCGTCGTTTACGAATGGAGAAGAAGGGATGAACGAGCACGGGCTTGTTGCTGCAATGACCTTTGCTGTCCCGAAACTTGCGGAAATAAAACCTGGATTGAACTCTGTCTTTTTGGTGCGCTATCTTTTGGAAAAATGCAGAACGGTAGATGAGGGGATTTCTGCAATTCAGAGACTGCCTGTTTCGTCCAACTGTAACATACTGATTGCAGATAAGACGGGTCGAATGGTTGTCGTGGAATGCAATCCCTTTGAAAAGCACGTTCGCATTCCGCAAGTCAACGAATATGGGAATAAGTTTATAATTACCGTAAACGAGTTGTTATCGTCCGAAATGGCTATACATAAAGCAAGTCAAGGCGACACATTCTTTTCAAAAGAGCGGTATGCGACGGCAGAAAATGCGCTTTTGAAATTGAAAGATAACCCGATTGATAACGCAAAATCAATTTTAAGCGGCAAATGCGGCTTTATGTGTCAATACGCAAAGGAGCTGAACTTCGATACCGTTTGGGCAACGATTTTTAACCTCTCCGATCTGAAAATTTATAGGGCAGAGGGGAATCCTAACAAAAAAAGCTTCGTTAGCGATGATAGGTTGATGTGAATAAATTTAACCACATTATTAAAAGCGCAGGTATAACTTGCGCTTTTAATATATTTCCTCAAAAATTGTGAAAAAAATACTAAAATGCTATTGACAAATAAAGCATTATTGTATATAATCAATATATACAATATGGACGGATAAAGGATGAACATTCACATTTCAAATACGTCGGGCAAGTCGCTGTACGAGCAGATATATGCCCAAATAAAAAATCAAATATTGGATGGCACGCTCAAAGAGGGCGAGCCTTTACCGACTATTAGGGGACTTGCAAAAGATTTGCGTATTAGCGTAATTACCACTTCGCGCGCCTATTCGGATTTAGAGCGAGACGGTTATATCTACTCTGTTGTCGGGAAGGGAAGTTTTGTTGCGGAGAGGAATCGCGAATTTATAAGAGAACGCAATTTGCAAGAGATGGAAGAATATCTTACAAAGGCAATTGATATATCAAATAGATGTGGAATGAGTCAAGAGCAGTTAATTGATTTAGTAAAAACAATTTTTGAGGGTCAGTAAATTATGTTGAGTATAAAAAATTACAGTAAGCATTATAAAAACTTTGATATTGAAAACTTGTCGTTTGACATTCCAGATGGAACTGTTGTGGGGCTGATAGGCGAAAACGGAGCAGGAAAGAGTACTATAATTAAATCTATTCTCGGTGTGGTACACTCAGATAGTGGGCATATATTGTTCAACGGAACTGAAATATCTAAAATAAGTAAAAAGGAACGTCAACAGATTTCCTTTGTGCTTGACGACACGGGGCTACCGATGGAACTCAATCTTACGATGCTCTGTAACGTATTGTCTTGCATATACGACAAGTGGGATGCGGCAAAATTTAGTGAGCTGATACGCAGGTTTTCCCTTCCCGACAAAAAAGCACTCAAGGAATTTTCCAAGGGCATGAAGATGAAAGCGGCGATCGCCGTCGCTCTTTCCTACGACAGTAGGCTGTTGATTCTCGATGAGCCAACAAGTGGCCTTGACCCCGTCGTACGCGACGAGATGCTTCAAATGATTTACGATTACAACAAAGACGGGAACCGTGCCGTATTGCTCTCCTCACACATTACAACCGATCTCGAAAAAATCTGCGATTATATCGTCTATATTCACGAGGGAAAGATAATTTTCAACGAGGAGAAGGACGAACTGCTAAATAAATATGCTGTGTACAGCATAGATGAGAAACAATTAGAGGAGATTGATAAAGATGCTCTTTTAAGAATAATCGAAAGGGAGTACGGTATGGAAGTACTTGCAAAAAAGGATAAGATGCCGCGTGACTTCGAATACAAACCGGTTACGTTAGACGATATAATGTTGTTCTATTCAAAAGGAGAAAGGGTATGTTAGGACTTTTACTTAAAGATATATATAATATAAAAAAACAGGCAATCTGGTATCTTGCCATGATTGTGTTGTTCTGTGGACTGTCGATTGCATTAAAAAATGTTGCTTTTTCCTCTACAATCGGAATATTGATTACAGTTTCAATGCCGTTAACGGCAATAGCGTATGAAGAAAAAGACGGATGGCAGAAATTTGTAATTGCCAGCGGTACTAAAACGAGTGCGATTATAGGTGAAAAGTATTTATTGGGTATTGTTTTTGCCTTAATAAGTATGATTTTTTATTTGTGTACGTTTATGCTTGTTGGAGAGACGGAAAACCGTGCGGTAGAAATTACTGCTCCCATCTGTATGCAATTTTTCGTATTGTCTGTCGTATTGCCAATGGTATTTAAATTCGGCGTCGAAAGGGGGCGCGTGTACATGATTGTAGCGGTAGTTGCACTTATGGCAGTATTGATAGCTGTTTTCCCGCTTCTCGAAGATATGCAGGAGGGAGGGACAATATTTATAATTTGCGCATGCGTTTTTACGGTCGTTGCAATTTGCGTTTCATTTTTAGCGTCATTGAAAATTTATAAATCAAAGGAATTTTAAGGGAAATACATGCTATGCCTAGAAGCGCTGAACAAAAAATCAGATTACTCATATTATATGATATACTGAGAAAGGAATCAGATGCGGACACTCCTTTATCTACAAATGAACTGATAGAAAAGCTCAATGAGTATGGCATTACTGCAACGCGGCAGACTATCTATGACGATATAGAAATGCTGAACGCTTTTGGTTACGAAATTCTATGTGACCACGGCAGGAATAATCGTTATTTCGTGGGCGATAGGGCATTCGAGTTGCCGGAAGTGCAGATTTTGTTGCATGCCGTCGGCGCCTCGAAGTCTTTGTCCGCGAAAAAATCGGCTGTTCTTACGGATAAAATAGCCGAACTTCTCGGCAATGTGCAAGCGGATAAGGTCAAAGACCTATTGACTGAAAACGAATGCGAATACGGCAATGAAGCTATTTATTATAGCATAGACACTATCACAACGGCTCTTATCGAAAAACACAAGTTGTCTTTTCTGTATTTTGACATTGGGAGCAAAGGAGAGAGGATATATAGGAAGGGCAAAGAACGGTATGAAGTCAATCCCCTAGGCATGGTGTATTCTGGTGAATGTTTCTATCTTGTATGTTTCCACGATAAATACGGCAATCCAGCAAGCTATCGCATAGACAAAATGGATGATGTAAGGGTAGAAGAGGAGCCTATCACTAAGAAAAAAGAATACGAGAATTTTGATCTAAAGGCATATAAACGCGAAACTTTTGGTATGTATTACGGCGAAAAGACGGATGTTACACTGAGTTTCCCGAAAGAGCTTTTTGATATCGTGGTTGAACGTTTTGGCGATATTTCTATTTCAAGCCGCGGAACTGATTATCTTATCAAGCCGACCGTTCGGGTGAGCAAAACTTTCTTTGCCTGGCTTACTACGTTTGAAGGCAAAATAAGAATAATTGCTCCTCGAGAAGTGGCAGGGCAATACAAAGACTTCGTTTTACGGTTATATGATAATCTATAACATGAAAGTGGGGCATTGTTCCGCTTTTTTATAAAAAACGAGAGGAAAGGCGATATGCCTTTCCTCTTTTATCATTTGTAAGGGAATCATCTTATGTAAAAAGGTTAATTACAGGATTTAACGGAGATCAGGAAAGACTGTCCGTTCTCAAATGAGAGTTTGAGGTTTTCTCCTGATTCCGTGAAAGTGGCGACATAGTATTCTTTGATAAGGCATTTCAGATCAAACAAGAGGTCCTGTTCGCTTGTCTTCCAATTTGCCGCAGTGCATACGTTCTTTTTGTCAGTTTCAGTGGTTTGTGTTTCGTTCATTACAGATTCTCCTTAAATATGATGTTATCTTCGTTGCGCACCGAAGTATGGTTCTATTATATCCACTTTATAGGTGGTTTGCAAGCATTATCCAACTAAAAAGTGGATAATTAGTGTGTGCGAAGGTACTAATATTGACGAATTTTGTCGAAACTCAAATCGGAGGCGAAATCATGGAAAACAAGAACGTATTTCACGAAAGATTGACCGAGTTGATGATTGAAAAAGGAGTGAATACCGTATCGCTTGCTGCGGCGATCGGTGTGAGCGATGAAACGGTACGCAGGTGGAAAAACGGAGAGCGTGATATTTTACTTTCGCAGCTTGTAAAGCTCGCAGATTATTTTCAATGTTCTCTTGATTTTTTAACAGGGAGGTCAGACAGCGTATTGGATTATCAGGTGAGTGAAATGCCGCCGTTTTACGATAGTCTGAGAGCTGTTATGAAAGAAAAGGGAGTAACGAGATATAGGCTCGTTAAAGATTTACCGATCTATGACGGTTATTTTACAAATTGGAAAAGAGGAAAGAGTCCCAATATTTTGACATTGATTTTACTTGCAGATTATCTTGACGTTACAATCGATTACTTGGTAGGTCGAGAAAAATAAAACATATACAGAGATTTGAATAGCAATAAACGGGCTTCTCCTTTGGAAAGCCCGTTTATTGCGTTTATATCATCAGGATTTCTTTCTTTCTTCTTTTTGCGTATTCTAAACTTCTTGCAGCGCCGCCCCAAGAATATCTGACATGGGCAATGACTATATCAGCCTGATCAATCATCCATTCGTTACGACGTATAATAGCATATCGGTAAGGAACCGTTTCGAGAGGCGGATAAACGATGTTGTCAAACTTCTGTCGCATGAATTCGTTGCGTTCCTTATAAGTCGGTGTGATGTAAGGGGTAATAAAGAGTTTTTCACAGATTACGTTGGGGAATCTATTTCGTGTTTCTTCAACGGTTTTCTCTGAAAGGTCATCAAATTCCCCGTATCCGCCACAATAAAAAGAAAGAGAAGTATGTTCATTTTGAGCAGAGGAAAATAACAATATTATTGAGTTGGTAAGTTTTTCTTGAACAGAACAGCGGTCAACAATGTTTTTATGCCCGCAAAAGGTAATAATCATAAGTTTTCTCCTATACTCCATTATACCATAGTAGGTAGCAAAAGCAAAGTACTACGGATAGGCTAAGTATTTATTTTTTTAATAGATTTATACTATATGCGATTCGTAAGACTTGATTTATGAGTGAGTAATTCAAGGAGGTGAAACCGATTGACATTATCAGAAGCGGTAGCGATTAGGCTGGATGAGTTGATGAAGGAAAGAAACATAACTCAGTATAGACTTTTTAAGTTGTCAGGCGTGGCGCAGACCACGATAGGGGATATACGCTTGCAACGCAATAAGTCGGTTAGTTTACTCATCCTTCATGAATTGTCGCAAGGATTAGGAATTAGCCTGTATGATTTCTTTGATTGCCCGCTTTTTAAGGGCAACGATATTACAGATTAAAAAGGTAGATAATCAGAAGAACGCCGGAATCATATCTGGCGTTTTTTATGCCTAAAAAAGGAAAAATTTTCCTGTCGCGTTAATTCTATTTAACGCGACGACCTTGCAAAAGATATTTTTTTATGATACAATATGCTCACCTTTTAGAAGAACAGTATGTTCTACTAAACAAGGAGATACCAATGAGAAGATATGATGAAGAGCTGTTGCGAACCTTGCACGAGTACATTATCGATTATCAGAAGTTAAACGGCAGCTCACCGACGTACAGAAAAATAGCCAACAGATTTCCGACTTGTTTTTCGTCTACATCGAAGGTAAAGAATTATCTGTCTGTACTTTCCGAGCGTGGGCTGATAGAAAGAGCAGGGGACGGAAGCATTAAGGTGGACAGGCGTTTCAGGACGGAAGCTGTCAATGCTCCGCTTGTCGGACAAGTTGCCTGCGGCGAGCCGATCGAGGCTTATGAGAACATAGAGGGGAGCTTTGTACTTCCTGCCGAATTATATGGCAGAGGGGAGTTAATGCTCTTGAAAGCAGATGGCGAAAGCATGAAGAATGTCGGCATCGATGACGGAGACTACATCGTTATCCGAAAACAGGATACGGCTGAATACGGAGATATGGTTCTTGCCATTATCGGAACGGGCGGAACGGTCAAGACATTCTATCCGCAGGAAGACGGTACGATCATATTGCACCCCGAAAATGAACAGTATAAGGACATTGTTGTAAAGGAATGTCTGATACAAGGTGTAGTGGTAGGTTGTATGAAACGATATAGATAAAGAACGGCAAGCCCCGTCCGTGATTTATAAAGAGTCTACAAAAGAGAAGTTTCTTATCGTGCGGAGTTCCCGACCGTGCGAAAATAAGTACTTAAATTTAACCTTTATGTAGATATGGGAAAAGGAGGTGCGGAAATGAAATATGCAATGTGTCCGAAATGCGGTCGTCGTTTGTGTAAGGGCGAAAATGGCACGAAAGTAGAAATGGAGTGTCCCAAGTGCGGTGAATTTGCATCAGTTATCATTGACGAAGATGACATTCGTATTAGCAAAAAGCCTATATTCACAAATACTCAGGACAGCGTGTTAAAACAAAAGCAACACGCATAAATCAAATACAACTTAATCATTGGGCAAAGGGTTCCGTTGAATGCCTTTGCTGACATCTTGTTATGAGGCTGGACTTAATGAGAAGGTTAAGAGGAGCCTGACAGATAGTAAAATCCTGAAAGCATAGGGTAATACTGTTTGCCAGGCTCTTTTTTTGATGCCTTTTTTTTGCCCGACTGCGAGGGGTTTTACCTCGCGGTCGGGCTTTTTTCATTTACGGGCGAAATCTGTCCGATTGCGATTTTCAAAGAAAAATCAAAAATCGGAGGATTTCAAACATGAAAAAATTAACCACCAAAATTATGGATGACGGCGACGAAAAGGAAATATCAGTTTTTCTTGACGATGAAACAGCGAAGGTATTGGAAGAGTGCGGCGACGAAGAGTTGAAACACAGATACATAGTAGAAGAGTACAAAGACAAACTCATTGAGCGTCGAGAAACCAGACGTCATCAGTCTTTGGAAAAGTCAATAGAAGGCGGACACGAATTTGTAGACCATAAGGCTGATGTGGAGCAAAATTTAGAAAAAAAAGAGGAAATAGAGCAGCTCTATAAGGCATTGAAATTCTTAACGAAGAAACAAATGTACGTTTTGCGGCTTCATGTTTTGGAACAGAAAACATTTCAGGAAATATCTGAAATCATGGGCATCAATTTATACACGGCATACGAGCATTACGTCACCGCGAAAAAAAAGTTAAAAAAATTTTTTGATTGACACCCCCAAAAAACGCGATTTTCGTGGCTATTAAGTGAAGGGGTTGAATAGCGGCCTCAAAAAAGAAAAGGAAAGAGGAACAATGCCGACAGACAAGGTCAAAGAATTTATCAAAAAATTGGGTGCGCCGAAGCTGACAAAAGCACAGGTTGCCATCATCAAGGATCATCACGAATATCACGGTGATAAAAAAGTCAAAATTATCGGCGCATTGCCGGGCGGAGGTGTTTTTGTCCGGTGTATCAGTCATCAGGGACATCTGGATTCCGTAATAGATCATTTCTGTTATGACAACGATTGTACGGAGGACGAGTTCATTCGGGAATCCGACGAAGAGGCGGAAATAAGATTTATCAAGAAATGGCTGAACAGGAATCTGGGTGCCGAAGAACGCAGAAAGCTGATAAAGAGGGGGTGTTTATGATACCCGCAGGGCAAGAGGGCTACTCTCTGAAAAAGTGGTGCTTGAAACAATGGATATACTCTCACGGTTACACACAACCGTATGTAGCAAGAAGGCTCGGCGTATCTGCAGAGGAGTTCAAGAGAAAATTACGCGAACACGAGAAGTTCAACGAGTATCAGATAAGCTGTCTTGTAGAGCTTATGAAAGCAAAGGCAGCCTTTCAAGTTCTGTATTTCCCGACGTTGGAAATGAGGCGTCGAATCTATAAAGAGGTGTTCGGGTAGTTATGGAGGAGAAATAAATGAGTGAGAACAAGAGATTATCGGAGCGAAACGCAAAAATCGCGGCGATGCTCTCGGACGGTGAGCAGTTAAAAAACTTTTACCGCTTTATAGCGCAAAACCCGTATATCAATCTTCACGATGCGTGTCAAATCGTAATTGAGCGACCGGATGCTACGGTCTGCAATTCTATGGAAGAATGGAATGCTATGGGGCGGCGCGTCACAAAAGGAAGAAAGGCCATTTCCTACTACGATCACGACGGCTATAAGCAATTCGTTTTCGATGCTGCGGATACCCACGGAGAAGAACGATACCAACGTCCGATTTTTCCGTTAAAGCGTTTGCTCATAGGTCTGGACGAACTGAACGGCACATCTCTCTATGATGACCTGCGCGGAGATTATCGCAAGATACATAACGGAGTGTATGCTTATCTTGAAAAAAGCGGAGCGCTTACGGGTGATGAGCAGCACGATAATCTTCTTTCGGAAGGCGTGGCGTTTTCGCTCTATTGCAAGACAGGTTTTCCAAAAACAGTCGGCATTCATTTGCGCGGACTTCCGTACTCGTACAGAGAAAACGCGGAGTTCGTCAAGGAGATGTATATTCAGTCGGAACTTCTTGCTAAGGAGATTGACGAGGCATACGAGGGTAAAATACAGGAAGTCAAAGTCATAGACGATACAGAGGAAGAAACGGTCACGGACGAACCGGTCATTCGCGGTGGTGATGTCGAACAGATAAATGAACCACTTGCCGAAGAGACAGAAGAGTTGTCCGAACAGGATGACGAGGTGTTTGTAAGTCCCGTTTATCGTCAATATCTGGAAGCGCAGAAAGCAAATCCACAAGCTGTGGTATTGCAGCGCGTGGGTGATTTTTACGAGGTCATGGGTGAAAACGCACGAACAGTCGCGGAAGAACTCGACCTTACACTCACAAGCCGCGATGTAGGGCTTCCTGAACGTGTACCAATGTGTGGATTTCCATATCACGTTACGGAAGTTTATATCGAAAAAATCCTCGATCGTCATGGTGTACTTTTAGTAGAGGACGGGCAGGAACCGAAATACATTCTTTCTCACGCAGAAGCGTTGCTGGCTGAACAAGCCAAAATTTCCGAAGAACCCGAACAGGAGTCGCTGTCGGAAATCGTAGAGCGTGATGAGGATGAAATTGCGGAACTGCAAGAACTGTTTTCGGAAGAAGAGGAAGAGATCAAAGATCCGGAACTTATCCCGATTGACGACGAGCCGACTCCTTTTGATGACGAAGAGGAAGAACAATCCGACGAGGAAGAGGACGATAACTTTGAGGTTGAGAACGAGGAAGATTTCGAGGAGGAATCCGAACAGGAAGAAACAGAGAATCAGTCAAAACCCACACATAAGAAGGAAGAGAAAGGTATCAAAGACAGACCTCGAAAAAAAACCCAAATGTCGCTTTTCGATTTTATGGAACCGCAAGAGAAGTCTGAACAAGAGCTTCTTATCGAGCGGAGCCTGAAATACGGAAGCGGGTTTCAGCACGGCAAATACCGTATTTTCGATAAGTACAATGAAAACCCAACGGCGAAAGCATTTGCAGACTTTCTCAAACGGGAATACGGCATCGGCGGGCATAGCGGATGGGGTATAGACAATGAGGAGCACGACGGAAAAGGAATACGGTTATCACACCGCGATGAGAACGGAAAAACGCTTGTCGAGGCTTTTTTGAAATGGCCGGAAGTAGCAACGCGCATCGCAGACCTCATTGACGACGATAACTACCTCACCGAACAGGAAAAGGCATGGTATGTCGAATACCGCGCCGAGCAAAACAGACAGAAAGAACTTCGAGCGGAAGAGGAGCGGCAAAAGCGAGAGATCATCGAGCTGGCAATCGTCAGCGAGCAGCCTGCCCGAAAACAACGCATTTTGGACGAATATTCCAAGACGACAAAAATTGAGGACTTCGCCAAGTTTTTGCGAGACGAATATGGGACGGCTGTGGAAGCTACGAGTAAATACCACGCAAGGTACGACGCGAACGGCGTGTATTTCAGTAAATACAATGCAATCGGCAATACCGAACTTCGTTTTTCCCTTTCATGGAACAGTTTTGCGGAACGTGTGTGTGACGTTATCGAGGCGGAACGCCTGTTTGCGCCAGAAGATGCGGAATACAATGCCGGGTTTGTCGATCAGATGATAGAACTCGGTACACAGAACACGGAAAGCGGAAAATACGCTTATCATTTCGCCACATTCGGAAAAGACGAAGGGTATGTTCGGGCGCATTGCGACGAGATCAAAGAAACGATGCTCGCCCGCGTAGAGGTCAAAGACGTTCAAAGTGACGAATGGTACATCCACGCAACATTCTACAAAGACTATTGCGCTAAATTGCAAGGCACGGAAGAAGCGCACGAGGAACACAAAGAGCGCATTGCCGAGATTGCAGATAAAATCATCGAAGAAGGCACGAAGAACACGACGGAAGGAAACTACATCCATTTCTTTGAAGAGTTCGGAAAACACGCAGGGTTTGCAAAAGACAATGCGGAAGAGATTGCGGAAGAATTGTTCAAACACGAAGAAGTTTCCGATGTGGAACTCACTCCGGACTCTTTTGACACAAACTTCTACCTCGATTATTGTCCAAACTATATTCCCAAAGAAGAAGAGGACGGATACGAAGAGTATATCAAGTCATTTGAAGAAAACTCCCCCCGCGAAATCAAAGCACCGTTTAATCGGTTTAAGGAGTTATCGGAAAACGACAAGGCGTTCATAGAGCGGTATTCGTTCCGAGCGCACAGAGAGCCGTCCCTTTCACCGTGGGATGAAGTGCAACACTGTGAAACGATTGAGGAAGGCATTTATATCGTATCCACGGCGGGACACGGCGGAATTATGATTGCCGAAGAACTTGCTCCGTATGTCTTATCGCCGGAAGCGTTGAGCGAAGGAATGAGAGAAGGCGGCTATTACTGCTACGAAGAAGATGCTTTGCAATGTATTCCGCTCCGTGAGTTGTACGATAAAGGCATTCTGAACGAGGATCACAGCTATTTCAAAGCATACCATGTCAAGTCCGAAGAAAACGGCAGAATACCTTTCAGCAGTGCGACCAACGAAGAGAAGAAGAAATTTATTGCTGAATGGAACAAAACAATCAACGAATCCTTGGCAACATGGAACAAAGAGTATTGGCAGAAATATCAAAAGGCAGAACAGCATCAAAAGGACAGTAAAAACACAGACCTTACGGATATTCTCAACCAGACCGAACTCGGCGGCGCAAAGACAAGGTTCAGAAACAATGTGGCGGCAATCAGACTTGTCAATCGTCTGTATGCGGAGAACAGAAATCCTACGACGGAAGAGCGGAAAACACTTTCGCGCTTTGTGGGCTGGGGCGGACTTTCACAGGCATTTGACGAGAAAAATCCCGATTGGCAAAAGGAGTACACTGAACTCAAAGACTTGCTCTCCGCGGAAGATTACGACAACGCGAGAGGCAGTACGCTGAATGCCTATTACACTCCAAAAGATGTGATAGACGGTATCTATAAGGCACTCGATCGCTTCGGAGTAAAGGGCAATAACCGCATTCTGGAACCTTCAATGGGTACAGGCAATTTCTTCGGGTATATGCCAAAAGAAGTATCGGACGGAGCAAGACTGTACGGCGTAGAGCTTGATAACCTCACGGGCAGGATTGCCGCAAAATTATACCCACAGGCGAATGTGCAGATCAAGGGCTTCGAGGACACGACATTCCCGAACGATAAGTTCGACATTGTCGTCGGTAACGTGCCTTTCGGCGGATACGGCGTAGCGGACAGCGACTACAATCGCTACAACTTCAAGGTTCACGATTACTTCCTCGCCAAGAGCGTGGATAAAGTCAAGCCCGGCGGCATCGTAGCTATCGTCACAAGCAAAGGCACGATGGACAAACTCAATGCCAATGCGAGAAAGTATGTCGCGGAGCGTGCCGAACTTTTGGGCGCAATCAGACTTCCGAACACCGCTTTCAAACAGACGGCAGGAACGGAAGCCGTGGCGGATATTCTTTTTTTTCGTAAGCGAGAAGAAAAGATAACCGACCTGTCAGCCGAAACATGGCTTGCGACGGGAAAGACTCAAGAGGGGTACGAGATAAATCAATACTTTATCGACCACCCCGAATTGGTACTCGGAACACTTGTGGAAGAGCAAGGGTTGTATGGCGGAATCGATACGACGGTCAAGCCGGACGGCAGAGAGCTCAAAGCCGCTCTTGCCGAGGCTATTCAAAACTTGCCGCAGGGTTTTTATCAAAATCCCGAAACATCTCCAGCGGAAGAGCAGACGACAGAGGTAGATTACAACGTCAAGCCTCTCTGTTACAAAGCCGAAAACGGCAGACTGTATATGCGCATAGGCGACGAAATGGTCGAACAGGCCATTCCCAAAAGCCCGAAAGACGCATATCAGAGGATACAGGGAATGATAGGGCTGCGCGAAGAGCTGCACCATATCCTTGATATTCAGATTGCAGGCTGTTCGGATGAAGTTCTCAAAAAAGAACAGGCGAAACTCAATGCGCAGTATGACCTGTTTGTAAGGCGATATGGAAATCTCAACAGCCAAACAAACACCAAACTTTTCAAAGATGACGGCGACAGTGCATTGTTGTTTTCGTGCGAGGATGTTGATGAGGAAACCAAAGCTGTCACAAAGTCGGACATATTCTCAAAACGTACCATTCGCCCGTATGTTGTGCCTACTTCTACTGACGACCCGTTCGAGGCATTACAAATCAGTAAGAACGAGCGAGGTAAAGTGGACATTACCTACATAGAAGAGCTGACGGGTAAAGACTATGATGCCGTTGTTTCAGAACTCGGAAATTCGGTTTTTCGTGATCCTGAAATCGTGGATGAGAACGACAAGTATTCAGGTTTTATATCGGCAGAAGAATACCTTTCGGGACAGGTCGTTTCCAAACTTAACCTTGCCCGTTCTGTTGCGGCTGAACATCCTGAATATCGCAAAAACGTGGACGCGCTCGAAGCTGTCCAACCCCAAAAGCTGACAGCAAGCGAAATTTCCGTAAGACTCGGTGCAACGTGGATAGACAAGGAATACTATAAGAAATTTTATTGTGAACTCCTTGGGGTGTATTGGTATTTGGAAAGCGACATCGAACTTTTCTACAACCCTCACGACTCTTCGTGGCGGTTAGATCAGAAAGAAAGCGTGCGTAACAGTACATATATGCGCCAGCGTGAAGTGTACGGTACGAAACGTGCGCCGGCATACAGACTGTTTATCGATGCAATGAACCTGCGTGCCACCACGATTTATGACACGATAGAGGAGGACGGAAAAGAAAAGCGCGTCGTCAACCATGCGGAAACGATTGCAGCACGCGAAAAGCAGAACAAAATCAAAGAAGAGTTCATAAATTGGATCTTCAAAACTCCCGAACGCAGGGAAGAATTGGAGGCAACGTACAACAGGTTATTCAACCGAACGCGGCTTCCGAGCTACGACGGGAGCTATCTGAAATTCCCCGAAATGAACCCTGCAATAGAGCTTAAACCACACCAGAAGAACGCAGTACACCGCATAATCACAGGCAATAGCAGTACGCTTTTGCATCACGTTGTCGGTGCGGGAAAGACATTTACGGTCGTTGCGTCAATTATGAAAATGCGGCAGTTGGGTCTTTGCAAAAAGGCAATGGTCACTTGCCCGAACCACCTTGTTCAGCAGTGGGCAGGGGAATGGAGAAGGCTATACCCGAACGCAAAAATTCTCGTGGCAAGCAAGGAGGACTTGGAAAAGGACAACCGCAAGAAGTTCGTTTCAAAAGTTGCTCTCGGCGATTGGGACGGCATCATTATCGCGCAGAGTTCGTTTGCAAAAATCCCCGTATCGACCGAAAGGCAGATACAAAAGCTGAACGAAGAGATTGCCGCAGTAGAAGCAACCATCGAGAAGCAGTGGGAAGAAAACGGTATGCCGCGCGGTGCTGTCAAAAACCTTGAAAAAATCAAGAAAGGCAAGCAGGCACAGCTTAAAAAGCTGATGGATACGAGCAGCAAAGATGATGTCTTAAAGTTTGAGGATTTGGGTGTCGATTACCTGTTTGTGGACGAGGCGCATGCTTATAAGAACCTGTTCCTATTCACAAAAATGAACAACGTGGCAGGTATTTCCAACGCAGCGAGCCAGAGAGCGAGCGACTTGAAACTCAAATGTGAATACTTGCAGGAACTCCACGGAAGTGACCGCGGCGTTGTGTTTGCAACGGGTACACCTATCTCCAACTCTATGACGGAGATGTACACAATGCAGACCTACTTACAGCCCTCAACGCTGAAAGACCTCGGCATCACGTTCTTTGACGGTTGGGCGGCAGACTTCGGTGAAACAGTGACGAGCATGGAGCTTTCTCCGTCCGGACAGGGATACAGGGCGCGAACGCGCTTTGCAAAATTTACAAACCTTCCGGAACTCCTGAAACTTTACCGAGCATTCGCGGACGTACAGACTGCGGATATGGTCAAACTGAATGTTCCCGAAGCGAAGCGTCAGGTAATCAATCTTAAACCGTCGGACACGACGATCGAACTTGCGGAAGAAATCGCCGAGCGTGCGGACAGAATTTACGGCGGTGGGGTGGATAGTCATATCGACAATATGCTCAAAGTCACATCGGACGGTAAAAAGCTCGCTCTTGACCCGCGCTGTTTCGTTCCGACTTGTAAGGACGAAGAGGGCAGTAAGCTCAATGCCTGTGCGCAGAATATCTATGAAATCTGGTCGGATACAGCAGACATCAGGGGAACGCAAATCGTGTTCTGTGATTTGTCCACGCCGAAGGTAAGGTTTGAAGATTATCGATACGGTACAGACTTCGATGCCTACAATGACTTGAAGTACAAGCTCGTACAAAAGGGTATTCCGAGCGAGGAGATAGCGTTCATACACGATGCAAATACCGAAGAGCAAAAGCAAAAACTTTTCGACAATGTCAATTCAGGCAGGGTGCGCGTCCTTATCGGCAGCACGGAAAAGTGCGGTGCAGGAACCAACGTACAAAAGCGGCTTGTGGCACTTCACCATCTCGACACACCATACCGCCCAAGCGATATGGAACAGAGAGAAGGGCGCATTATCAGGCAAGGCAACACCAATGAAAAGGTACAGATTTTTACTTATGTCACAGAGCGCACGTTCGATAGCTATTCTTATCAGATACTCGAAAACAAGCAGCGTTTCATCTCACAGATAAATAAGGGCGATCTGACTGTAAGAGAAGCGGAGGACATCGACGAAACGACACTCTCCTATGCGGAAATCAAGGCAATCACGGCAGCCAATCCCAAGATAAAGCGCAAGATGGAAGTGGACGCAGAAGTTGCAAGGCTGCGCGTTCTGGAAGGGCAGTACAGAAAGAATTTGTACGCATTGCAGGACAAGATACGCAAGGACTATCCGGAGGAAATCAGGAAACAGGAGCTTTTGATTGAAAGAGTCGGAAAAGACCTTGAAATGACAAAAGCCATTCGTCCCGCTGACCCCGAAGCCTTTGAAATCAGCGTAAACGGAAAAGTTTATACGGACAAGAAAGAGGGCGGAAAAGCTCTCATGGACGCGCTGTATTCGGGAAAGGTAGATACGCCGGTCGCGGAGTATTGCGGTTTCAGGATTTCAATGAACCCTATGACCTTTATGGCAACGGAGCGTGAAATTACGCTTGCCGCCGAAGGGCGGTATACTTTGTCGATAGGTGAAAGTGTAAGCGGCAATCTCACAAGGCTTGAAAACTTTGTAAGCGAGTTGCCTCAAAGAAAAGTCCGTCTGGAGAAGAAGTTGGAGCAGTTGAAGTCCGACCTTGAAATCGCAAAAGAGCAGGTGGAAAAACCGTTTGAGCAGGCGGAGCGGTTGAGTGCGTTACTTTCTGAACAGGCAGAGTTGAACGCAGAACTCAATCTCGACAAGCGTGAAGAGGTGATCGTTGACGACGATGGAGAAGGAGATGAGGAAAATTACAGGGCGATACCGATATTGTCCGAAGAAAGACTGAAAAAGGAGGTAAGCATTATAGACGAGGAAGATAAAATTGCGGCAATGCAAGTGGATGTTTTGCCCGATTATGCCGTAACAAAGGAAGATATGCACGCCTATGGCTATACTTGGGACGGGATGTTGCCTGTAACGGGTATCACGGCGAAAGCACTTGCAAGGATAGGAGTTACCATATACGAGCTACGCGAAAACGATACCGAGGGAATGGTGGACGATCCTGCCGTATTCGACGAAAAGGACAGGCTGTTCGGTGTGGAAAAGCCCGAATGGAACGCCTTTATGCAGTCGGAGAACGGGCGCGATTACATGGCAGCGCGTCACGAAATCGTGAAATCGGTGCTCACTTCGCTTGACGGCGAGGATATGAGTTATTTCTCGAACACTGAGCGCGAAACATTGTGGGAGCAGTACGGCACGGAAGTATATGCCCTTGACAAGGCACTTGGCGGTAGAAGTTTATCGTCGGCTACGGATATGAAAGAGTATGCCTTGCCCGTCTTTGACGAGCAGGTGGAAAAGCTCAAAGGCGAGTTGCCTTTTGCCGACCACGGTTGGGGTGAAGCGGATATTCACCTTGCAGTTTTCGGCAATGTAGAAGCGCAGGAACTTAAAGATATATTGTCCAAATACAGTTATGAAACGCGGCTCAATGCTTTTCTGGATAAGGAACTTGCAGAGTTCAATTATCTAAACGGCAGGGTTACGGGCTTTACGGCAGACGAGATATTTGATATTTCAAACGATTTGAAGCCGTCTTTCGAGGGCAGTGAGTTTGCGGAAAATCTGACAGGCAATGATTACGATGACTGGTACGACATTTTTCAGGAAGACGAGCTGATTCCTCTGTTAAACCAAAGAGCGCTTCCCGGCGAAACATACGCCTTGGATGAAACGGAAAAAACTCCACTTTTGCCCGATTACACGGTAACGGACGAGGACATGCACGACTACGGTTACACAAAGGATGAAATGCTGCCTTTGCACAAACGCGCGGCGCAGCGACTGTGGGGTTTCGGTTTGGAGATCAACATACTTTCTCACGACAATACGGAAAAAGTCGTCGAAAGATTCTCGGAGCTGACACCGACCGAGAGAACACTCTACGGCATCAGAAAAGAGGTTTGGAGGAACTATCTGAACAACGAAAAGACCTCGCCGTATTTGTGGGCAAGAAAGGAGTTCTGCACGGCAGCTTCGGATGTCATGCAAAAGGAGCTGGACTATGTGGACGAAGGCTTCACGATCAATTTTATCGAAACGAACTTTGCGGAGCGCGTTGCGCTTGAACAGTATCTTGCGGACAAGGAAAGACCTGATCCCAAAGTGCTGACGGCGTTTGTCCCTCAGCTTCTGGACGAGTTCTCATCCCGTATGTGGAGCGGAGCGTTCCGCGAGTACGGCTGGGAGGAAAGCGATCTGACGCGAGCGATAGCCGAACACCTTACCGATCCTGTCATGCAAAAAATAGCAATGGAAGTTTTGTCGGACGAGCAAAAGGAAGAAGAACAGGAAGAAATGCCTCTGTATGAGGATAACCCTCTCGACCTTCCCGCGCTGGACGATGAGTTGACTGTGCTTGCTATGCAGCCTGACATTAAGTTGGACGAAAGCAGGACATTGCCGGGCGTAAAGCTCCTGAAAAACGAAGAGCTTGAGCGTTGGTATGTTATCAACCGAGCAGGTATCGAAGGCGAGCGCGAGCTGAATGTCGGGGATATGACGAATCTTGAAGAGCTTGAAATCAGCCCCATGGAGTTTGATCCGAATGTGTTCCGTACTTTTTACGACGAGCAGGAAGCGCAAACGTATTTCAACGAAAAGGTAAGCGTTATGAACTCCGTCAAGGATAATTTCGGTCGCAAAGAAATTGATTACGAAGCGGAAGTCATCAAGAGCGTGAATACGGAATTTGAGGTCTATAAGGCAGACGTATTATCCCGTTCTCCGGAAGATATTTTTTACGAGAATTACAAGATTCACGTCTTTACCGAGCTGAAAGATGTCATCGATACGGGTACGGAAAACGGTTATCTGGAAAAAGAGCATTACCGGGCACTGTATGAGGATCGCGGAAGTATTCTGACGGAACTGTATGACGATTTTATCGGGGACGAGTATGCAAGCCTGAATACGGGAACGGATACCGCAGAGTTTATCAAGGACTATTGCGAGCATTATCATGCAGATGCGATGACAGAAAAAGAACAGGGAACTATCTATCTCAACACCGCGCAATATTCCGTTGAGCACGACGAGATCGAACAATATCGCATATCGCACAGGCAAAGCGAGGAGTGCAGAGAGGCTATCGACAAAGCCATTTCCGAAAACTTCGACGGAATGCGTCTGAAAGACGGCTTTATTCCCGAACTTATCGATAAGTTCGGCATGGAGCGCGTACAGTACATTCTTGCAACGACCATTCGTGAAAATCTCGGCGACGGCAGATACAGCCTCGAAAACAAGGGCTGGGCAGAGAATATAGCAGTGTCCGAAAGTCAGGACGAGCGGAGAAACTGCTGTTTGCGATCGCATCCCGCCGTCATTGACGGGGTGGTGAACAGCTTCAAAAAGTATATGCGCTACAACGACTTTTTGGACGAAGTGACAAACGACAAACAAAACGATAACAAGGAGGAACAAGAAGAATTGGCAGAAAGCAAATTCGCAAAAGAAACATCGCGCGGTGATAAGGTCGTAAGCATCACTCAGGACAAGAACGGCAGAGACATAGCCGTGGTGCAGAGAAAGAACGACTATACCGTTGCAATCGGCTACGATACGACGGACGGAACGTGGGCGCAGGGCGTTTACGACTTTAAGTATGAAAAGGCGGCGAACGAATACCGTGAGAAATATTACGGCGAGAACGTGGAGCCGCAGGAGAAGTGGTACGCCGTATATGTATCGAGGGACGCGCTCATCAAGACGTATGAAAAATCCTCGCTTATGAGGATGCCTACGAGCAATAAGGAATACGCGGACTATACCTATTTCATGTACAACAACCGTATTAAGCACAGCCGTCAGCTTGTTGACATGCAGTCGGATTCGAGAGAGCTTTGCTATAAGCTGATGCTGTCGGAGGACGAGGTCGTCCATCTTCGTAACCGTGAAGGTGATGAGGTAGAACTTACGGCAGAAGAGTTTTCTGAAATTGTAAACCATACATCTGACAAGGACTATGTAAGGGAGCAGAAAGCAAAAACGATCATCACTTTGCCGCGCGAGGCTGTGCTCGGCAACTATGAAAGAGCGACGCTGTTCAAAGCACCTTCGGGAACTGAGTTCGCAGGATACAGTTACTATCTGCCCAACTCGGTCATCAGTGAGGATACGAAAAACGAGGACGGAAGGATCAGGGTGGCTCTTTCGGAGGATTTCAAAATCAAACTCAATAAGGGTCCGGACGAAAAGGAAATCACCGTAGCGGAATATGCCGCACTCGTAAACGGAACGACGGCGGAGAGCTATAAGCGCGAACGCTCGGCCGAAGAAGAGAACCGCGAAGAAAAGGCGGACGAAAAGAAGTGGACGGAAATTCCCGTCAGTGAGGAAGCAGTTATCGCCACTTACGAGAAGAGCACGCTTTTCAAAATGCCCAAGGGAAAATACGAGGGACTTGTCTATTACATTCCTTCCGGCATGGTCAGAAAGGATGAAAAAGGTATCCGCCTGCGCCTTCCCGAAGATTTCGAAGTGCATCTCAAAGACAAGAGTGCGGACGAGAATATCGACATCAAGCCCGACGAGCTTGAAAAGGAACTGAAAGACAAGGGTGACGACGCATACGAAAATCTTTACCGCCGTCCGAGCGAGGAGGTAAAACAGAAGTTTGACAAGGTGGAGCAGCAGCTTCGCACTTGCCTTCCTGCCGAAATGAAAGACAAACCCAACTGGGTGATTGTCAGGACGCGCGAAAACGCTGATACGGGCAGGTTGGACAAATTCCTCATTTCGCCCGTAACGGGCAAGTTTGCGGAGAGCGATAACCCCGAAACGTGGGCAGATTTTGACGCGGCTTGCAAGTATGCAAGGGAAAACGGCGGCGTGGCGCTCGCCTATGCGCTGGACGGGAAGGACGGCATTGCCTGTATCGACCTTGACCATTGCGTGGGCGAGGACGGCAAGCGTTCGGCACTTGCAGACGAAGTATTGTCCAAATGCGGCAAGACGTATATCGAAAGTTCGGTAAGCGGGAAGGGTATCCATGTATTCGGCAAGACCGAGGGAATGGATCTCAGGTCGTTCTCCAAGGACGGCGATATGGAGTTTTATCAGGACAGCCATTTTATCGCTATGACGGGCGACGGTGCGGGATATTACAATCTTGAAAGTTTCGATACGCCCGAAATGAAATCTCTCCTTGAGCGCAAGCTGGAAAGGAGAACGGAGTGGAAGAACGCAGGCGGTGGTATTTCGGGGCTTACGCAGATGGATGATAGAGAGCTTCTCGAAAAGGCATTCTCGGCGAAGAACGGGGATACGGTCAAGCGGCTGTATAACGGCGAAGATTTGAGGCATAACCATTCCAATTCGGATATGTCGTTAATGAACTATCTTGCGTTCTATTCGGGCGGAAACGTGGAACAGATGACGAGAATTTTCGCAACGAGCGGACTGTACCGTCCTGAAAAAGCGCAGAGCTACTACGAATATACGGCAATCAAGGCGGCAAAGGACACGCCGCACTATACGCCGCCCAAAGCTCCGACTTCCGCGCCCAAATCTTTTGGCAGCAGAAATAGCAAGGCGTAAAAGGAGGCTGATATGAAACAGGCAAAGGACAACAAGGCAGTTCCCGAAATCGTCATTCCGAAAGGGTATTCGATTGATGAAATGCTCGATCTGGACGACGGCGATTTATGGGACGAAAAACCGATCGGCATGGAGGAGGTGAAGATACATTTTGATTGATAACGAAAATTCGGCTTACGAAAAACTCACTCCTGCGCGGAAGGCGCTCGTCGATGCAGTGATGAAAAATCTTGAAAATGGAGTGGGGCTGTGGGAACAGGGATGGGCGGGCGGAGGTGCGCCCGTATCAGGAATCAGCGGAAAACAGTATAACGGCATCAACAGAATGTTTCTGATGGCCGCCACCGCGGAACGCGGATATTCGGACAACCGCTGGGTAACATTCAAACAAATGGAAGATAAGGGTTGGAGCTTTAAGCGTGACGAAGAGGGAAGAAGTCGCGGCAAGAACGCGGGAGTATCGATTGAATACTTTGAACTTCGTGACAGAGAAACCAAGCAGCCCTTTGACAGACACACTCTTGACGGAATGACGGCTGATGAGCGGAATGAGTATATGGACGAAAACGTATATCCCATTCGCAAGTATTACCGCGTATTTAACGGCGACGTTATCGAGGGTATTCCGGAGAGAGAAAGGGTAGAACACGACCCTACGGGAAGAAATGACCGTGCGGAAGCACTCATTGAGCATTGGAGCGAAACACAGTCGTCTATAAAGTACGGCGGCAGCATGGCTTATTACAGCTCAACCAAAGACGAGATACATCTGCCCGAAAAGCAGGACTTCGTGAATATGCCGGAATTTTATTCTACGGCGCTGCACGAAATCGGACACAGTACGGGACACGAAAAGCGCCTGAACAGGAATTTAAGCGGGGCGTTCGGTTCGGCGGAATATGCCGAAGAGGAGCTGCGCGCAGAGATTGCATCCATGTTTTTGGAACAGGATCTGGGCGTGGCTGCGTCGGAAAAGCATATCGAGAACAACAGCGCGTACATAGGCGCATGGAAGAGCAAAATCAAGGAAGATCCGAACGTGCTGTTCAAAGCGATTGCCGATGCGGAGCGCATGACAAAGTTCGTCATGGCAAAGGAGAAGGAAATCAAAAGAGAGACCGAACCTTTTGCCGTCATAGAGGAAACGGACGAGTACGGTGAAACCGTTTATAAGGTCAAAATGTGCGCCGAATACGGTCAGACGCAGTCTGCATTGAGCGGCTATCCTTTCAGAAGCCGCGAAGCGTTGATGGCAGAGTTCGGAAAAATGCAGGAACTTCCGTTCTGGAAAGGGAAATCCTTTGAGGAAGTGAGCTTGGAAGAGTTGCAGGCGCGAAGCATAAAGCGTGCGGAAGAGCAGGAACAAAAAGAGGAGCGGCTTTCCAAAATCGAGGAGGAGAAGTCGGAAGTATTCATGCCGCCCAGCGCGGTAGCGGCGGCAAGCGAAACGGAAACAGCATCTGCCGCCCGAACAGTAGACATGACGGGGAGAGGCGTCGAAAGCCTTACGCGCATGGAGGACAGGGAACTTGTCGAGCGGGCAAGTAAATCCAAACAGGGTACAAAATTCTCCGCTCTGTTTAACGGCTTAGACGTACTCGGAAGTGAGGAGAAGAACGAGCGTTCTTTGATAGCGCGCCTTGCCGTCTATACTTCGGACAAGGAAAAGATCATGCGCGTGTTCAAAGCATCTGGACAGTACCGTGATGAAAAGCCGAATGCCTATTATGACCAAATGATGTCGGAAGAGATACGATTTGTGGTCGGATTGCGCGAAAAGCCCGCACTTCCTGCCGCAAGCGCAACGGCAAAAGCAGGGAGGTATGCGAACGCAAAGTCCTGATGCTGACGGATATTTATACAACAAGCAATAAGTACAGCATAATCTACGCAGATCCGCCGTGGCAATTTAAGACCTAAGAGGACTTTTCTTATTGATGAAAGAAGAGCGAGATAAATCCAAGGACAGAGCTGATAAGTGCAGAAAATATATGGCTCAATATATGGAGGAGCGCCGCGACACACAACAGCCCGATTGTGGCGAAAAGCAGAAAACGGGCAAATTCAGAATAAGGAGAAAGTAAAAATGAAGGAACTCAGGCTCAAAATCAAGAGGGAAAACTACAATCTTTTCAAAGAGCTTACGGACAAGCAGGCGGGAGAACTTATTAAGGGCATGTGCGCGTACATGTACGATTGCAAGCCGTTCTTTACGAAGGATGCATACCTTAAAGGCGCGTTCATGGGCATCAAAAAAGAAATCGACGAAGCAAAACAGAATTCGCTCAACGGCAGGAAGAGTGCTGAAGCGTATGCAGAAAGACAGCGCAGGAAACAGGCAATGGGCGAGATCGGCGCAATCATCGGCGGCATGCTTTCCGTCGCCGAAGCGATGGACAAGGATACGAATGACTGCAAATAAAGTATTCTGCGGCGACGCGGCGGAGATATTAAAATCTCTGCCGCAAGGCTCTGCGAATATGTGCGTGACAAGTCCGCCTTATTATGGCTTGCGCGATTACGGAATGGAAGAACAGATCGGAACGGAACAAACGCCGCAGGAGTATGTGGACAGACTGACGAAGGTGTTTGACGAAGTGTATCGGGTGCTTATGGATGACGGCACTTTATGGTTGAACATCGGCGACAGTTACGCAGGGAGCGGGAAAGGGAAAGGACTTTTGCGGGAAGATAACGCCAAGGACAGACCGATTTATGACAAGGGAAGTAAGGTGTTTTCGATGCCGAACAGGTGGGAAAACATCAAATCCAAAGACCTTATCGGGATACCGTGGATGCTCGCATTCGCGCTCCGCGAGCGCGGCTGGTATCTTCGCTCAGACATCATCTGGCATAAGATTAACGCACTTCCGGAAGCAGTCAAGGACAGACCTGCAAAGTGTTATGAACACATCTTTCTGCTTACAAAATCGCCGAGATATTACTTCGATTACGAGGCAGTTCAAGAGCCGATAAAGGCAGTCACCGAAGAAAGATATACGAGGGGAAGGTCGGGTAAGACAAAGTATTCTAATGCGCCGATAGGTCAAAGTATCGACATGAATACGCAAGCGATAACCGATGAAAAACGCAAGATGCGGCGTTGCAAAGATGTATGGGAGGTGAGTACAAATTCTTACCGAATGAACGAACATTTTGCGATGTTTCCTGAACGGTTGATTGAGCCTTGCATCCTTGCAGGAAGCAAAGAAGGCGGTGTGGTTTTAGATCCGTTCTTTGGCAGCGGCACGACGGGAGCGACAGCGAAACGACTCGGAAGAAGTTACATCGGTATTGACATTAACCCACGCTACATAGAAAAAGCGGAAGAACGTATCTCAAAAGTTGTACCTCAAAAAGCGCAGGGAATTAGGTCGGATTTGGAAAACAAAACAACCGCGGGAGGTGGTACGATTTGAAGAAAAACCGCAAGCAGGATAAGGAAGTTGGGATAAATCCCGACTTCGATGAGGCAGAAGCGGGAAACCCGCTTTGCCATGCCTGCGGCACAGAGGAAATGAAAAAGCAAAGAGGCAGGCCCGTAAAAATCGGAACCGAGAAGCATATCCGTATCACGGACAGCGATTTGACAGACAAAATCAATTTGCTCATGAAGATACCGGGATATGGGAATTTTAACAAGGTCATCAATGAAGCGTTGTTTTACGGACTGCCGATTCTTGCAGAAAAAATTGGCGGCGATGCGGTTACGCAGGAAGAGCGGGCGGCATTGACGATGCCGCGAAAAAGCGGAAGCCGAGAGGAAAAGTTCTATGCCGTTGTCGTACAGCTGCTGCGCGAAGCGGTGCTGAACGTGACCATCAACAAGTCAATCCTCTCGTCGCTGTTTAACGAGAAGAGCGAAGAGCTTGCCAAAGACCGCGACAGAGCAAATCGCTTTGACAGCGGGCTTATGAGCGATACGCCCGAATACCTCGAACGGTACGAAGCGGAGGGGATAAAGAAGTTACGCAGATGAGCAACCAACCGATCGTATTTAATATTCAGTACACGCCGTATAGCCTGCCGAGAAGTGCAACCGCCGAAGAACGAGAGCGGCACACGGACGAGCGCGCGTTCTTTAATATGACGGGTGGAAAAAACGTATTCGATTACATAACGACGGAAGGCAAGCGAACGGGCAAGCGCACCGCGCTCGAATATCTGCAAAAGAACACGGGCGTGTTCAACGACAGGGGTATGATCCCGCAAGAGCAGGTGGACGAGATGAAAGCGCGGCTGAAAGAAAATAAGGGCAACATATGGCACGGCTTTATCTCGCTCAGCGCAGAGGAATCGCCGAAGATCGACACGCCCGAAAAGTGTATCGAACTTATCAAGCGAACTTTCCCGTCGTTTTTGAAAGACGCAAAGTTTCGTCCCGACAATGTAGACCTTATGTGTGCGTTGCATCTGGACAGACCGCATCACCTACATGTCCACTTTGTCTTTTGGGAGAAAGAGCCGAAGTTCAAGGACGCAAAGAGCGGGGAACTCAAATACCGCCGCAGGGGGAAGATCGACAAAAAGAGCATCGACGGAATGTTCGTGCGGTTGGGATTGTTTTTGAGCGACAAGAAAGACATTCTCTACAAAAGCCGCGACGAGGCTATCCGCGATCTGAAAGAACTGCTCGGCGCAAAGGCGTTTATCTATAAGCCGGAAGATGTGAAGAAAGAGATCCTCGCGCTTGCGCGGGATTTGCCGAAAGAGGGGAGAATAACCTACGGCAGCAAGGACATGGAGCCGTACCGGGCGCGGGTGGATAAAATCGTGCAGATGCTTCTTGCAACGGACAAGCGCGCACGAAAAGCAAACGAACGATTCTTCCGCGCGCTTGCAGGGCGCGAGAGGGAGATCGCAAACATTTGCGGCAAGCCGTATGCTTTTTCCAATAAGAACATACAGCCCGAAGAAATGGAGAGCAATCTCCCGAAGTACCACAATGTAATCGACGGGCAAAACATTCACATCATCGAAGAAATCAAAGCGGATTATAAAAGGCGGCAGGGCAACCTTGTGCTGAACCTTGCAAAGTTCATCAAGCCCGAATATTACGAGAACAAGCGCAAGCGTAAAGCGGGGGATAACAGCTTGAAGCGTTCGCTCGGCATATCGCGCCGGAACACGGGCAGGGCAATCAAAAAGTTTTTAAGTTCGTTCGGGCAGGAAAGCGAGTATATCGAGCGTGATTTTTATCATCGGCTGCGCGAGATCGAGGAAGAAATGGAGCGCGAACGAGAGAAACAGAACGCCGCAGGAAATGACGGCGAAACAAAGTAAAACGGAGGTTTAAGAATTTGAATGAATAGAGAGGAAGCACACAAACATAAAAAGCGCAAGTCGGGCATGACGATGCTTTTTGCGGGGCTGTTTATCGCCGTCTGTGTAAGTGTGCTTATAGCGTTCCTGTTCGCATTGGGTGGAGCGGATTTTGCGGGAATATTCGGGAACAGGAATTATTGGCTCACGATCGGCGTGGTCAACGGCATATTGCTCGTAGCGTTCCTATTGATGTATCGCATTGACGCGCAGAACGTCGCGCTGAACGAGAACGATTTGGAAGATACCGAATGGCTGACGACGAAGAAACTCAAAAAGCTCAAAGAGTTCACGGTCACGACTTGGGAGAAGATGCCCGAACATGACGATGAAATCGTCATTGGTGCGGAGAAAAAGGGAAAAGGTTTGGAAATCATCTCCACGAGCGCATTGCACGCGCTTATCGTCGGCACGACGGGCAGCGGCAAAACGACGGGCTTTGTCGATCAGAACATCGCCATTCTCGGCAGGAGCAAAGGTAAGCCGAGCATGATCATCGCCGACCCGAAAAAGGAACTGTACGAAAAGCATGCAAAGCAGCTTGAAAGTGAGGGTTACAAAATTTCTACGCTCGACCTGCGCGAGCCGTATTCGTCGGCAAGATGGAATCCCATGCAGGTGCTTATCCGCCGTATCCGTCAAGTTCGGGAATTGCAGAATGATATGAAAGAAAAGGACGGCAAGTATTATGCCTGCGGCGAGGTTTTTATATCTCATGTCGATGCGCGCACGAGAGTACAGGAACTGAAAGACGAGATATTCGAGAACGCGATGGACTTGGTTTATACACTCTGTCCCGTGCAGAACAAAGACCAACCGACATGGGAGGAGGGCGCAAGGAACCTCATCTTCGGTTTGGTGCTTGCGTTCTGCGAAGATTGCATAGCGGGCAAGATGGACGAAAAGCAGTTACAGCTTTTCAACGTGTATCACAATATCACAAAGTATTGCTCGGAGGATACGACGGCACTCAAAAAATACCTGTTGGAAGGCAGGGAAGAATTTTCAAAGGTAAGAGGGCTTGTGAACACGGTACTCATTACGAGCGACAAAACGCTGACCTCGTACTTATCGGAAGTCAACAGCTATATGCAGCAGCTCGCGGACGACGGTATTCTTTCCATGACGAGCGAGAACGACATCGACATAGCGAACATGGACGAAAGCCCCAACGCGCTGTTTGTCATCGTTCCGGACGAGAGGTTTACACGCCACAGATTTGTAACGCTGTTCTTAACGCAGACCTATAAAGAGCTTGTCGAAAAGGCGAATACCAACCTTCGCAAGAAAGAAACGGACACGGCAATTTTGAAACGGAGAGCCTATTTTATCCTCGACGAGTTCGGCAATCTTCCCAAGATGGAAAACATTGAGGGCATGGTAACGGTCGGGCGTTCGAGGGGTATCCGGTATCTATTCGTGTTGCAGTCATTCAGTCAGCTTAACGCCAAGTACGGCAAGGACATCGGCGATATTATCAAGACGAACTGTAACATTAAAATCTTCATCGGCTCGGACGATCCCGACACACGCAGAGAATTTTCCGAGCTTTGCGGTCAGAAGAAGGTCAAAAACTTTTCGGTCAATACAAGCGCGGAAAACCCAGCGTCCTCGAACACGGGCGCGAGCAATCAACCGCTCATTACGATCGGTATGCTCGAACGGCTGAACGGCGACGAAAAGGGCGATGCAATCGTATCGGTCAGAGGCTATGAGCCGATCTGGTCGAGGTTCACGCCGTCGTTTGAACTGGGTGACGTGTACTTTGCAGAGGGGAAAGCGGACATCTCGAAACGCGAAGCGCGGCTGTTCGATAAGGACAAGTATGTATTCGATATTCTCGGCGTAAGTCAGGCGGAGGAAGAAGAAAAACAGCTCGACGCCATAGAACGCCGCGAACAGGAACAGGCGGAGGAAGAAACGGAGAAAGTACCCGATATTGCCGCACTCGACAAGGCATGGAACGCGAAAGTGGAAGAAGTACACACGAAGGTACTGAAAGTGGCGGAGATGCTCGCGGAGGAAGATGCAGAGGCACTCTTGCAGGCGAAGTTGGAGCATAAGCAAATTCTGATCGCTATGCTTTTGGAACAGTACACCGATATGAGTACACAGCAAAAACTGAAAACGCTCGATCAGTATTTGAGCGAGGAACTGCCGAAACTGCTTGAATTGCAGGATGCGGCAAAAAAATAAAGAAAGGAGAGAATGTTTGAGTAAATTTTTTAAGATGCTTCCGATTTTTGCGATCGGACTTATCGCGGCACTGGGGGCGGTCGGCTGTGCAAGTACGGAAAATCAAGAGCCGACGGAAACAGCAGTGCAGCGAACGGCGGCGGTAACATACGCGGCAATCGACGGCTCCTGCGAGCATGACTATGAAGCGACGCAGACCTTTGCGGCGACTTGCACCGAACAGGGCTATACCGTCTATACTTGTGCAAATTGCGGCGACAGCTATACGGATAATTTTGTTGCGGCAAAGGGGCATACCTTTCAGGACATTATCGTACCCGCGACCTGTACGCATAAGGGGTACGTCACGCATTTCTGTACGACGTGCGGCTATGAGTATTCGGACACATTCGTGGACGAAACGGGACATACCTATACGGACGAAGTGACGGCACCGACATGTACGGAGCAGGGCTATACGACGCATACCTGCAATACCTGCGGCTATTCGTATAAGGACAGCTATGTGGAGGCTCTCGGTCATGATTATACCGAAACAGTGACCGAACCTACCTGTACGGACGGCGGGTACACAACCTATACCTGTCAGACCTGCGGAAACGAGGTCGTGGCGGATTATACGGAAGCAAAGGGGCATACATATTCCGAAACCGTACACCCCGCAACGTGCGTGAGCTACGGTTATACCGAGCATCTGTGCAGCGACTGCGGCGACAGATATGTAACCGATTATCAAAAAGCGACGGGGCATACCTATCTCGACATCGTGGTGGAAGTGACGGAAGATAGTATCGGGTACACAAGACATCTCTGTATTGTCTGCAATTACAGCTATCTTTCCGATTTTGTAACGAGCGGCGACGATGGCTATATCGAGGGGGAAGAACCCGCGCATGAACATGAGTACAAGCTGTATGTGCAGGATTTTGAAACAGACAAGTATTTCATTGCTCTGCGCGTATGCGTCTGCGGCGATAGTAAGGTCGGGAATTTGAATATACAGCTTTCCAATGCAGACGGCGAAACCGTGCAGCTTGCCGCGAACGAATATGGGCAGGTTGACTATGCCGACGTGTACGGGGATTGGCTCGTTACGATACTCGACGAGGACGGCGCGGAACTTTCCGTGTTTGATTTGTCGGCAGGCGAAGCCCCCGAAGAACCGACGGAACCCGAAAACCCCGACGAGGGCGGAGAACCCTCCGAACCTGAAAATCCCGATGACGGGGAACCCGAAACACCCGAAAACCCGGACGACGGAGAACCCGAAACGCCGGAAAATCCTGACGATGGGAATGGCGGAGAAACGCCGGAAGAACCGGAGCAGCCTGCGGACGGAACGGGCGGCGGCTCTACGGCAGTTATTTTGCTGATCGTGTTCGTCCTGCTCGTTGCGGGCGGCATCGGCGCGGTTATCTTCTTGAAGAAGAGAAAAAATAAAAATCAAAACTGATAAAAAGGGAGGAATACATACTACATGAATATCAATTTGTTGGCAGAAGGATTGGACGGCAGCCTTGCCGAGATCGTGGCGAAGCTCCAAAGCCTTATCGACAGTTTTTGGATCTATATCGTCATCGCTCTCGCGGCGGTCGTCGTTGTGTGGGGTGCGTATATCGGCATTAAAATTGCCATTGCGCACCGCAATGAGGAGAAGATCAACGCCCGCGACATGATCAAAAATCTCGTCATCGGCATCGTCATTATATTCGTCGTTGCAATGGGCGCGCCTTTGCTCATTAACGGCCTGTCCGCTTGGGTTGGCGCGTAAAATGGTCGTCTTTCGGGTTCATGCTGTGTCAGGCTTACGCGGCTATTTCGGTCACATACGTCTTTGTATGCTCCCTCATAGCCTTGCGCGCCTTCCTTGCCTGATTCCCGAAACTCAACCATTTTTGTCTGAAAAGGGGCGGCGGGTGTTCTCGCTGCCCTTCGTTTTCAGAGAAAGGAGGGGTTAAATGCTAATATTCATTCAAGAGATAGGCTTGCAGCTTTTTTTATGGCTGTTACAGCTTGTCGACGGACTTATGGAGATATTCTCCGCAATATCGGGCGTTGCCACCGTAAACTATCACGGACAGAAGGTAAACATCATTGAGTTTATCGTGGGCGATTCGACGATCGGCGCAGTTTTTTGGTGCATCTTTATCACGGCAGTGGGGCTTACTTGTATCTTCACGATCGTGGGGCTTGTCAAGAACATGATCGCCAACAACAGGAATGTATCGACCATCGTCGGGAAGTTCTTTCTTGCACTTTTGGGGACTATGGCGATGCTTGCCGTCGTGATCCTCGGTATCCTCATCGCAAATTCGTTCTTACAGCTCTTGGCGCGGATATTCCAGGTAAACAATACGACCAAACTTTCGACGGCGATTTTCAATGCCTGCGTCGGAGAGTGGCTGAACGGGTATTCCGCGTCGAATATCGACGTTACCTCACTTACGGTGGGGCAGATCCTCGGCGGATACAACGCGGCATTGTTCGGCATTTGGCCCACTTCGTGGAAATTAAGCGGCATGGTCAATCCGAACACGTTCCTATACCTGCCCGCACTCATTGCAGGCGTCGCGTTGGCGATCGCGCTCATCATGGCGGTACTCAACCTTGCAAAGAGGGTGTACGAGATCGTGTTTACATATTTCACGATGCCCGTTGCGATGTCAACCTTGCCGCTCGACGACGGCGCGCGGTTCAAGAACTGGCGCGAGATGTTCGTGACGAAGATCATTCTTGCATACGGTGCGGTGTTCGCGGTCAATATCTTCGTGCTTGTGCTTCCCATTATCAATGGTATGCACATAGACGGCGTGAGCGGGTTTGCCAATTCCATGTTCACGATCTTCATGATCGTTGGCGGCGCGATGCTCATTCCCGCAGGGCAGACGCTGTTTGCGAGATTGTTCGGACAGGCGGACGATATGCGTGCCGGCGGCGGGTGGCTCAGAAGCGCGTTCTACGGCGGACGTATCGCAAGCGCAATGACGATAGGGCTTGCGGCGAAGGGCATCAAAGGAATTGCCCATGCCGTAAAGCGGAGAAGTAATAAATCGCATAACAGCGGCGATTCGGGCGACAGTTCGTCCGGCGGAGATGAAAGCGACAAGTACAGCGACGGAGGCGAAAGCGCGAGCGCGCCGGACGGAGGTGTGGAAACAAGTGAAGGAGGGGAAAGCAGTTGAGAATTATCCCTAAAAAAATCAAAGTCAAGAACACGGTATGGAAGTGCTATTCCATGACGGACGTGATCGTTGCGCTGTTTGTGTTTGCGCTCATCTTCATAGCGGTCACGGCGGGGAACTGGACGCTAGCCATTATCATGGGACTTATAGCGGTCGTCATGTTCATGCCAACGCCCGACGGTATCTTTTATACCTGTATTTTTGAAAATGTAAAATTCCTGTTCGCCAAAAAGAGATATACGGCGGACGCGAAAAATCCGAAAGAAAACATAGACACGCTTTTGGGACTGAAAGAGATCAAGACAAACGGCTTGCTCGCGTACAGCGGCGGAATGTTCGGCAGGGTCATCAAGATCGGGCAAAAGAACTTCGGCATCGAGGACGTGGTGCAGCAGAATATCGACATCGGCTACATAGCAAACACGCTGAAACTGCTCGATGCGAACCAGAGCGCGGACATCATAAAAATAGATCGCCCCGTGAACTTGGACGGCTTTGCAAAGGACATCTTTGACAAACTTTCCTCGTTGCGCGAAAACGATGATTACAGCGACGTGCGGGAGATCAAGCGGAACATTTTGCAGGAGCGCATCGACCGCATCGACAAGCTCAACAATATCCGCAAGCAGTACCTGTCCGACTATTATATTATAGTATATGGCAGAAACGAGCTTGACCTCGAAAGCGCGGCGATCAATATCGCGGGCGAGGTCGGAAAGAGCGGACTGTCCACAAAGCTGTTAGGTCAGCGCGATGCGGCGGTGTTTCTGAAATACAGCTTTTCGAGGAACTTCGACGAGCGCGAGGAAAAGGATATTGCGGATGAGGATTTGCTTGCATGGGTAAAGCCGAAAGAAGTAGTATTCCACGGCAACAGGTATGTCATCGACGGAACGGAAGCGAGCGTGCTTACGGTCGCGGACTATCCTCTGCGCGTCAAAAACGCATGGGGTGCAAAGTTGTTCAATATCCCCAACACAAAGGTCGTGATGCACGTTCGGCCCGTGGACAAGTACAAGGCGATCCGCCGTATCGACAAATGTATCGGCGAGATGGCAACCAAGCAGATCGTGGCGGATAAGGCGAGCGAGGCGAACAGCGCGGAAACGCATCAGGAAACGATGAATGCGCTTTTGGACAGTTTGCAGACGGAAAACGAGAGCCTTTTGGACGTTACGCTGACCGTCACGGCTTATAACTATCTCAAAAACGAAAATTACAAAAAGGCTGTGCGTAGAGCTTTGCTCACGGACAACTTCAAACCGTCCACGCTGCACGGCTTACAGATCGAAGGGTTTAAGACTGCGGCGGTATCGCCTGCGGCAACGCTGAAAAACCACGAGCGCGGCATCAACAGCTCATCGCTTGCGGCGGTGTTCCCGTTTGTGAGGACTTGCGTCCTCGATGATGGGGGTATCCTTCTCGGCGAGAATAAGACGAACGGGTATCCGTTCATTCTCAATTTGTGGAAGCGCGGCAATCTTTATCAAAACAGCAACGCCATGATCATCGGCAAGTCGGGCTCGGGGAAATCGTATTTCCTTAAAACGCTCATCGCAAACGAATGGGCGAACGGCACGAGAGTCATCGTATTAGACCCCGAAGCCGAGTATCTGACGCTCACCCGTAACCTTGCGGGCAATATCATCGACGTGGGCAATGCAAAGGAGGGGCGCATCAATCCGTTCCATATCTATAAGATACTCACGGAGGACGGCACGCCGGCAGATCCGAAAGTCACATTCAATACACACCTGAAAATGCTTGAATCATTCTTTAAGATCGTGCTTGCGGATGCGCCCGTCGATGTTATAGAACTCATCAATAACCTTGTGGTGGAAACTTATGAGCGGATGGGTATTACGGAGAATACCGACTGCTCGGCATTCCCTGCGGACTACTTCCCGTTGTTTTCCGACCTTTTGGAAACATTACAGAGCAAAAATAAGGAAAGTATGGATGAGCTTACTAAGAGGGATATGCGCACGGCGGAACTGTATTTGCAGAAGTTTGTTTCGGGTAGGTATTCGGACATCTGGAACGCGCCGTCCACGTTAAAGACAGACGCAGACCTCATCGACTTCGATTTTCAAAGCCTGTTTGCGAATAAGAACAATACGGTGGCGAATGCGCAGATGCTGCTCATTTTCCGATTCATCGAGCAGGAAGTCATCAACGCGAGAGAGAAGAACAAGGGCGGGGCAAACCTTCATACGCTCATCATCGCGGACGAGGCGCATCTCTATATCGACCCGAAGTTTCCCATCGCGCTCGACTTCTTCTATTCGATGTCAAAGCGTATCCGCAAGTATAACGGCTCGTTCATTCCTGCAACGCAGAACATCGCCGATTGGAATGCGAACGAGGAACTGCGTGGAAAGACGAGTGCGATCATCAAAAACAGTCAGTACAGCTTTATTTTCAAGCTGTCCGCGCCCGACATGAAGGACGTACTTGATATTTACAAAGCGGGCGACAGCTTCAACGACGAAGAGCAGCGCATGATCATTTCGGCGGTCACAGGGCAGACGTTCTTTGTGGGAAGCACGGAACTGCGGAATTGTATCCTCGTCAAAGCGGGGGACTATACCCAGTCACTCTTTGAAGAACGGAAAGAGGAGGAAACGAATTGAGAGGTAAAACGAAGAGAGTAACGGCGGTCATCATCTTTGCTGTGTTACTTGCGTTGCTTTCCGCATTGCTGTTGCTGCCGAACGGCGCGGCGACGGCAAGCGCGGCGACGACGCCATTATATAGCGTGCAATTCAGTTATACGGCGTATAAAGGCTCATCTGCGGAATCAGCTTCTACTGTTCAGGCGGAAGGAACAAATGTGTATGAAACAGATCCTTTTGAGTGCAATAAGGCAAGCGCAACAACTGTTGTATCTTTTCAGATATATGGTTCGGCAAATTCCGGAACGGGAAGGCTGTCTAATGGCGGTTATATAGGGTCCAACACAGTCAATCTTAAAGTAAACGGGGGATTTGGAACGCAAAAATTTGAAGTTAAAAATTCTTCGGGGAGAATAGTGGGTTCGGCAACGAGCGGTCAGTGTAAAATGACCTCTTTGGCTGACGGGCTATATTCGGTAAGCTATGAAGCATATAGAGAGTGGAAGGTGTCTTCACCGATAAGAGATCATCCTCGCGCGGCGAAAGTGGTATGCTCGTTTCAATTTCGTGTGGATGCAACAAAACCAGCATTGAGCGGAGCATCAACATCAACAACGGGGAAATATATCAATAAAGCATTTACGGTGACATCAACAGATAGTGGCAGTGGTGTAGATAGAATATATTGGATGGCACCGGGAGCGGGTTCGTATTCATATACAAGTTCATCGAGCAAAACAATTTCTGCAAGCTCGACGAACGGACTGTACCGTTTTTATGCTGTGGATGAGGTGGGTAATCAATCATCTACTTATTATGTCTATCTCGATACAGTAGCGCCTTCCGGTACATTCTCATTGGAGAACGGGAACACGATCGCATCGGGCGGTTCTACGAAAGAGAAATTCCGCTTTTCGGCAACAGACAGCGGCAGCGGTGTGAATAAGCTCGAATACAGAACGCCGTCGTCCTCGGTATGGAAAACGTACGCGTCGGGAACATACATTCAGCCCACAGAGGAGCAAGGACTATTCTATTTTCGGGCTACGGACAAAGCGGGGAATACTTCGACCTATACAATTACTGTTTCCGATCCGTGTGCGGATGGGCATACTTATGTTCCGAAAGTTATATTGCCGACTTGTACGGTGGGAGGCTATACCGTCTATACCTGTTCAGTTTGCAATGACAGTTATACCGCCGATGCGACGCAGGCTCTTGGACACAGTTATAAGGCATCGACGACCTCCGGTTCCTGTACGAGCGGCGGATATACGACATATACTTGTGAGAGGTGCGGCGACAGCTATACGGGAAATCAAACTGCTCCTACGGGACATAGCTTTTCCGCAAGTGTTACCGATCCGACTTGCACAAGCGCAGGCTATACGACATACACCTGCACGAAGTGCGGATATAACTACACGGACAACGAAACGCAGCCGCTCGGACACAGTTACACAGCAACAACGGAAGATTCGTCCTGTACGGAAGAGGGGTACACGACCTATAAATGTACGCGGTGCGGCGTGAGCTATACGGACAATCCGACGGGAGCAACGGGGCATAGCTATGTTGCGTCTATCGTGGAAGCGACTTGTACGGAGCGTGGCTACACGATCTATACTTGCACGAGATGCGGGGACAGTTACCGCGACAACGAAACGGCGGCAATCGGGCATAACTATGTCGAGGAAACCGTTCCGGCAACGTGTACCGAACGCGGGGGAACAGTCTATACCTGTACCCGATGCGGTACAAGTTATAACGGCAGTCAGACAGAGCCGCTCGGTCATGTGTATGTGACGGAAACGGTGTCGGCAACTTGCGAAGAAGGCGGCTATACAAAACACACTTGCAGCAGGTGCGGCGACAGTTATACGGATAATCAAAGTCAGCCGCTCGGCCATAACTATATTATGGTAACAAAGGAAGCGACCTGTACCGAGTTCGGCATGACGGTTTATACCTGTCAGGTTTGCGGGTACGAACACACCGAAGAAACCGGTGCGTATCCTACGGGGCATAATTATTCCAACTTTATTGTAAAGGCGGCTACCTGTACGGAGGACGGAGAACGCAGATATGTTTGTGACAAGTGCGGCGACGAATATACGGAAGTCATTGCTGCACCGGGGCATAGCTATGCGATTACCGATTCGACTTCCGAAAACGGTAAGACGACAAGAGTATATACTTGTACGATATGCGGCGATTCCTATACGCAGGAACTTGGCGATCAGTATGACGAGGTAACGTCGTATGTGGAAGATCTGTTTGAGCAATACCGCCCGTATATGATATGGGTATTCCTTGCGACTGCTGCCATTTGGAGCATCGTGATGGGCGTGTTCTTTGCAATCGCCCATAAGAACGAGGACAAAGAGAAAGCGAGGAAGATGATCGTGAACTACTTTATAGGGCTTGTCGTAATCTTTGCAATACTCGTTGCCTGCCCGTATCTTATCCGTGGAATTGCTGCTTTGGTGACATAAAAAATTTATTCGGGAAATTCACTTGGTACTCTTGACAATATCGTGATAGCACGATATAATAGAAGTACAATGAAACAGAAGGAGGGCGCACTCATGAACGCACAGGAAATCATTGCAAAAGCGGACAGGGGCGAGGGGCTGACGGAAGAAGAAATCAGAGTCTATCGTGAAGCGGTCAAGCCTGTCAAGCACACTTACGGCAAGTACGGAACGCTCGCCAAGAAGTATTTGGAAGAGGAGAATGTCGGAAAGTTTTGGGCGATAGAGAACCTCCCCGAATACCTGCACGGCATCGACCGTTAGGCGGACGAGCTGTACGAAACCATGTACGCCAAGCTGTCCCAAGACGAACGGTATAAGCGGACGGGAAACTTTATGGAGGACTACCGCAGACAGACGGAGATACAAAGGCTCATAGAGGAAGAAATACTTTCCGAGCTTGTGTATGTGGATTAAAGACGGAGGTACAAGATGAGAGCTGTTTTAGGAATCGGGAAGGGGTTGCTGAAAGCGTTATTCATAGGGGTTGTGTTTATCGGAACCTGTGTTATGAACTTTATTGGCGCGATCATCTGTGCGATTACGGAATGAGAGGGTGCTATGGCAAAGAAAGAAGAAACGCCGCTCCGTCGCGCGCGTCGGAATTACGAGGTGCGTAATAAAACGGAGCGAGTGCAGGCGACAAAGCAGTACAATACACGATTGCCGAGGGAGCTGCACGATGAGATTTGTGCCTTTCTCAAAAAGAATAGAATTACAAAGGTAGAACTGATCGTTGCAGGGTATCAAGCCCTGCTCGATCACTACGGCCCGAAAAATCAACTAAATAAAGAGTAAAAGTGCGAGCGCAAGGACTACGGCCCTTGCGCTCCTGCTTTAACGGAGTATTTAAGGTTTGAGGCAGAAACGATGAAAACTTGTAAGGCAGTAATTTATATACGAGTTCCTACGATGGCACAAGCGCACGATATACCGTGCGAGAAAAAGCGTAAAGAAATTTTATGGGAAGATATACCCGATTTTGCAAGGCAAAATGTTGCGGAATATATCCGTCACCATAAATTTACGAAACAAAGATAAACAACAGAATATGCCGAACGGCATAAGGAAGAAAACGGACATCGGAAAGATGGAGCGTAACGGACTTATGCCGCCGCGCTTCGTCTTTCCTTATATATAAATAGGATGGAGGAAAAATGATAAGCGCGGAAGAACGGATGCACAGGGAGAATGTTTATAGGTTGTCATGGGCGGTTGTGCGAAATTTATATTTGCACGGAGAGATAAACGGAAAGGTAGCGGAGCGGCTGAATCATAAAAACGCAGAGAAAACGGGCAGCGGTGTCATCCCGATCGATTGAATGAGCTGAAAAGTCGTATGACATATCGGAGAGATGTCCGAAACACAAGGAAAATAAAGAGGAAACGATTATGTCGGCAAGAGAAAAGGAAGTCAAAATCATAAGACCAACCAAAGAAGGTGATGACGCGGGGTATATCCGAGTCGGGGCGTATTGCCGCGTGAGTACGGATTCGGAAGATCAGCTCAATTCCTTTTTTGCACAGGTCAAGTATTATAACGATTATATCCGCCGAAACGAAATGATGCGGCTCGTAGATATATACGCCGACGAGGGTATCACGGGAACGGAGATGCAAAAGCGGGACGAGTTCAAGCGTATGCTGAAAGATGCAAAAAATCGGAAGCTCGACCGTGTTCTTGTAAAGAGCGTTACGAGGTTTGCGCGCAACTCCCTTGAATGTATCGAAGCGGTGCGGGAACTGAAAGCCTGCGGTGTGAGCGTGTTTTTTGAGAACGACAATCTCGACACAGAGCAGATGAATTCGGAGATAATACTTTACATCAAGAGCGCATTTGCGCAGCAGGAGGCCTTGTCTGCATCCAGACGAATGGCAATGTCGGTTCGTATGCGCATGGAGAACGGGACGTATAAGCCGTCCTCTGCACCGTATGGTTATAAATTAGAGGACGGTGATTTAATCGTTTTGCCCGATGAGGCGGAGCAAGTACGGAAAGTATATGAACTTTACTTGTCCGGCATGGGAGAAAAGGCAATCGTAAAATATATGCAGACGCATGAAACGGGCGGACTGCAATGGTCGATGAAACAGGTTTCCTATCTTTTGACGAATGAAAGATATGTGGGCGACTTATTGATGCGGAAATATTACACGCCGCCGATGCTGCCGCTGCGCGCGAAAAAGAACCGCGGAGAAGAGGATATGTTTCTTTGCGAAGGTGCGCACGAGGCGATCATTCCGAAAGAAGATTATCTGGCGGTGCAGGAGATGCGCCGTGAACGGAGCGAAAAGTATTTTAAGCCGCCGCAGGAAAAGCAGTTCTTTCAAGGTAAAATCGTATGCGAGCAATGCGGATGGAGGTACAGGAAACATCAGAAGGACAGGGAATGGTATTGGAAGTGCGGGAAAAAGGGGCTGACGTCGGAGGTATGCCATGCACCGCTATTGTCGGATAAAGAGATACGCAGGGCATTCGTAAGAATGTTTAATACCTTAAAACAAAACGAAAAGACAGTCATTGGAGATACAATACAGCAGTTGCAGACCCTGAAAATAAAAGTAAACGGTGGCAACGGTATGATAGCGGAAATAGACAATGAAATGGCTACGCTTTCTAAACAAAACAGTACATTCAGTGACTTATTTTTGAAAGGGGTAATTGATTCTGTACTGTATTTTGAAAAGACGGATCGGTTAAAAAACCGAATGGCAGAACTTCGGGAACGAAGGCAGAAACTCGTAAATGAGGACGAAGAAGAAAAATGCTTGGAGAAACTTCGTGCGTTGAAGCGGATCGTAGAAAAGAAGCCGTTTTTAACAGCAATGGATGAGGCTTTATTCGATGAGATCGTGGATAAGATTCGCGTCGGACAGGACGGTTCGTTGACCTTTGCTTTGAAGTGCGAATTGAAATTAAGAGTGAAACGGTAGGATAAAGATATGGCGAACAGGATGATCAGCTACGGATACGGAATGGAAAGCGGTAAGCTCGTTGTGATAGACAGCGAAGCGGAGATCGTGCGCAGAGTGTTTCGGGAATACATAGAGGGAAAACTTTTGCAGGAGATAGCGGACGAACTGACGGAAGAAGGAGTGGAGTTTTATTTGGAAAGCCGCTTGTGGAATAAAAACAAAGTTTTCCGTATCATAGAAAACGAAAAATATATCGGTGCAGAGGGGTATCCCGCCATTATCGGTCTGGAAGAGTATCAGAAAGCCAATCAGAGAAAGTCCGCTCGCGGGAATCAGAAAATCGCTTTGGACGCAGAAGTCGAGTATCTCAAAAAGATCACAGTTTGTGCGCAATGCGGCAAACCCTTTTATCGAAGGACAAAATGGAAGAACCGAGAAAAATGGATTTGTCCGAACGGGTGTAAAAACGACAAGTATATCTCCGATGTGGAGGTGTTTGGAGGGATACTGTCGGCAATCGGTATGGCTGCAACGCAATCCGATGCGTTGTTATCAAAGGAAGAGGTTGTAACTTATTATCCCACACAGGAGATCATGCGCTATACAAATGAAATCGGCAGAATGACGAATCAACCGGCTCCGAGTTTTATGGCGGGGAAAAAGGTGATCCTCGAATGTGCGGCATTAAAGTTTCAGGCTTGCCGGGAGAATAAAGCTGCTGCTTATACGGAATTTGTCAGAAGAAAGGTCGAACAGGAGTTCGAGAGCGGAAAAGTCAGTATGGATTTTTTGACGGTAGCCGTATCGCAGGTAAAAATATACAAAGACGGTGCGATCGGCGTGGTGTTCGTGAACGGCGCAGAGGTGATCGGAAAGAAGGAGGGCGTGACAAATGCGGCAAAAGGTCGTAACAAAAATAGAAGCGAATCCGCTGTTGGTAAAGCAAAATGATGCCAATGCCATTTTGCGGGTGGCGGCGTATTGCCGTGTTTCGACGGACAGTGAGGATCAGCTTGAAAGTTATGCCGCGCAGGTTTCTTATTATACGGATATTATAGGGAAAAATCCACGGTGGAGATTTGTCAAGATATATGCGGATGAAGGAATAACGGGTACGCTTGCTAAAAAGAGGAAACACTTTTTGGAGATGATACGCGACTGCGAGAAAGGAAAGATAGATTTGATCCTGACAAAATCTGTCGCGAGATTTGCCCGAAATGTCGTGGACAGCCTGCGGTATGTGCGGCAGCTGAAAGCGATGGGGATCGGCGTCTATTTTCAGGAGCAGAATTTAGATACCCTCAAAATGGAAAGTGAAATGGTGATCGGTTTTCACAGCGTTATGGCGCAGGCGGAAAGCGAAAACATCAGTGCCAATGTCAAGTGGGGAATCCATCAGCGGATGCGCACGGGAACGTATGCTTTCCGATATAATATTTTGGGCTATCGTAAAGGCGAGAACGGCGAGCCGGAAATTGTTCCCGAAGAAGCCGACATTGTGAAAGAGATTTTCCAAAAATACCTTGCAGGTGATACCACAGATCAAATCAAAGCCTATTTGGAAGGAAACGGCTATTTGACCAAAAAGGGGAAAAGCGTATGGAGCAAAGGGAACATATACAGTATCCTTACGAACGAACGGTACTGCGGCGACGTGATCTATCAGAAAACATATGTAGAGAATTGCATCACAAAAAAGGTGAAACGAAACCGCGGAGAACTGACAAAGTATTTGGTAACGAATAATCACCCTGCAATCATTGACCGCGAAACCTTTAAGATGGCGCAGACAGAGATTGCCCGCAGGGGAAGTATGCGGAAGGTATCCGATAAAACAATAACGGAGCAGGGAAAATACAGCGGCAAGTTCGCTTTGACTAATCTTTTGATTTGCGGCGAGTGTGGCAGTCCATACCGAAGGCGGACATGGGTGAGAAACGGGGTGAATCGAAAAGTTTGGCGGTGCGTGAGCCGTGTCGATCACGGAACGGAATTTTGCAAAAATTCGGTTACCCTCGATGAAGAAAAACTGAAAAAGGCGATCTGCCGCGCATTGACGGTTGCCGTCAGAGATAGAAAAGAAGTTATGGATTTGATCGTGTCCAATCTTTCTTACGCTTTTACGGGAGAAAATGATGTGTTGGATACCTATGCCATAGAGAAACAGATGGAAACGATCAGGGGAGAAATTGACGGAAACATCGAATTGCTCGAAAGAACGGAAGGGGATAAGGGGCGGATCGAGAAGATAATCGAACGGCAGACAAATGAGCTGGCTGTTTTGCGGGAACAATTAAAACTTGTACAGGCCAAGATCGAGAGTAATCAAAGCGTCAATACAGAATTGGAACGTATCAAAAAATTGTTGACTGATGATTCTCTGAACTTCGACGTGTACGACGATAGGTCGGTGCGGTTGTTAATTGAGTATATTCGCGTGATGGAAGATGGGAAAATCGTGATTATGCTAAAAGGCGGAATTACAATAGAGGAACGGGTTGAGTAAAATATCGGGGGCAAAGAAATTTGCCTCCGATATTTTCATGGTGTGTATTCATTGATTTTTGCGGTGCAATTTGATATTATATAGGCAATATAAAGACTGATGCGTGTAGCCTTTTCGTTCACAAATCACATCATGAGTGGATAAAAAGATATTCACTCAAAAAACCTCGGTAAAACCGAGGTTTTTGCCATTTTGGCGCTTTAGCATGAATAAACCCCCAGTTTTACTGGGAGAGGTAAAAAACTTTAGTAAATAAAAACCTCTGTGCTATAATAGTGAAGGTTTGGCGACCGCATCACTAAAAATAACAGGAGGTTTTTATCAAATGAAGAATGAGATTAAACATACAGCACATTCGACATACAGATGTGAATATCATATAGTCTTTGCACCCAAATACAGGCGAAAAGAAGTATATGGACAACTGAAAAAAGATATAGGAGAGATTATACGGAAACTCTGCAACGAAAAGAAAGTAGAAATAAACGAGGCAGAAGCGTGTCCGGATCATATCCATATGTTGGTAAGTGTGCCACCATATATAAGTATAGCACAATTCATGGGATTTCTCAAGGGAAAAAGCACATTGATGATATTCGATAGGCATGCGAATTTGAAATACAAGTACGGAAGCAGAAATTTTTGGTGCCGCGGGTACTATGTGGATACGGTAGGACGCAATGAGCGTGTAATCCAAGAGTATATAAAAAAGCAATTGGAGGAAGACCGTATGCACGACCAAATCAGCATGAGTGAATACATAGACCCGTTTACGGGTATCAAGAATAAATAAGGCAAAAAAGACAGCCGCGACATAGCGGCTGCCGGAGAATAGTGATGCGTTGCCAAATTTCGGTACCCGTTGACGGGTGCGCGGCATTAAACCCTTTTAGTCTGTGCAAACCACCAGTTCACTGGTGGTTTTGACTTTGGTATAAGGATTATTCCGTCTCCATTCGGTAGGGGGGTGTCCGGTAACTTTTCGGAATACGGTCTGGAAATAACTCTGCGAAGAAAATGAAAGATAAGTGGAAATTTCAATCAAAGATTTATCCGTATTGCGTTTCGTGAGGCATGGTTTAACGCTGTTTGCCATAATTTGTGGGTAGGGCATATTCCTCCTGCGATCTATGGGTTTGATGATTGAGTCGAAATTATTTCGCAAGGTATATTGAAAAAGGGGATGACGCAAGAAGAATTCTTTTCAGGCATCAGCAAACTGGTCAATGAAGAGTTTTCAAAGATATTCAAGCAAATGCATTATATGGAACAATCCGGACGAGGGGTTCCTATAATCGTTGCAAGGTATGGAAAGGGCGCTTACAGATTTGGTTCCCGAAGACATAACAGTCGCTTACTTACATATGAATATTCAAAAGGCTATGGGGTGGGAGAATAAACATCTTTATGCATTCATAGTGGAAGACGTGCTTATAGAATCAGATTTAATCCAAGTCAAGCATCAGACTGCGTGCCAACCTTTACAAAAATTTCCGAGTTGGTTGATGTGGACGATACGTTTCAATACATTTATGATATGGGAGACGAGTGGCGGCACGAAATAAAGATTTTGAATATGATTGACGTCTCTGCTCTTGCCATGATTGCCGATGAAAAGGCTGCAAGAAAAAACCATGAAAAACAATGCGTTTTTCATGGTTTTTTGCTATTTATGCGGTAAAAGGAAAATTCCTCAATCGGAAGAGGTTGTTTGGGGAGTATTTGCAATTTCGGCGTACTGCGAGGGCGGAACGCCGAATTTCTTTTTAAATTCCAAAGAAAAATAGTAGGGGCTCTTATATCCGACTACAGATGCTATATCGGAAATCGTATAATTGCTATGGCGCAACATCTCACTCGCCCGTTGCAGCCGCAGTTCGATGATATATTTTTGAGGGGAAATTCCTACAGTCTGCCGAAAAATGCGGGCGAGATAACTCTTGTTAAAAAACATTTTTTCGGCTATTGAATTCAAAGTCGTATCCGGGTTGCAGTAGTTTGCGTCAATATAATCGATGACGGGCTGAATTTTTTGTCTGTCGCGGGGGGGGGGTACCCGCTCCTCTTCGTTTGTGTTACGTTTCTGAAGTTGTGCCATTAGCTGAAACAATAAGGAGACGCTTGCCAGTGCGGCATCCGTATTTGCGGAAATGTTTCTTTCCAGTAGATGAGCAAATGTTAGTGCTATTTCGTCGGGAGCTTGGGGAGTCAATACGGGCGATTCCGGGCAAAGGTGCGCTTTTTTGCATGCAAATTTTGCAGCGGCACCGTAGAACTCCACCCACATATATTCCCAAGGATCGTGCTGAGAGGGGTGATAGGAAGTTTCTATATTGGGAGGGAGATAAAATAATTGGTCCTTATGCGCCACATATTCCTTTCCTTGAATAGTTAAAATCCCCTCTCCGCGCAATACATAATGCAGAATATGGCAAGACTTAGCGCGCGGTCCGATTGTCTTTTTATTGGGCGTGCACCTCTCATAACCGAGAATGAAGGGGAACAATCCAAACTCGGCCGGTGCAGTCAGATAAGTGAAAAATATTTTATGACGCATGAAAGTAAACGATTTATTCATGTTAATTATTATAGCAGAAAATAAACCGATTGTAAACAATATTTTCTATAATATATTCCAAAAAATGATAATTTCAAACGTATTTATTGTGAAAAATATAATAAAAGATTTTTTTAAATTTTCACAAAATATTTATTTGATCGCTAAAAGTACAAAAATTATATTTACAAAAACAGAATTTGTATTGTTAGACGAAGTAAAGTTATATATAATTAAGGCGCAATATAACGGAGGTGAAAAATGACAGAATCGAAACGCTTGTCGCGCGGTTTGCTGAATGGGTGTAAGAGATTGCAGGCGCATATCGTCAAAAACAAGATGAATATCGCTTTATATGTAATGATCTTGCCGACGGTCGTCTATGTCTTGATTTTTCATTATTTGCCCATGTTTGGGCTATTGTTGTCTTTTAAAGATTATAATTCTTTTTTAGGAGTGTGGGACAGCCCGTGGGCAGGAATGGGAGGGTTTGAGCATTTCGTTACATTTGTGACGTTGCCGAACTTTTGGCAGATTATCGGGAACACACTTGTATTGAGCGTGTATTCGATTGCAGTCAATACCGTATGTCCCATCGTTTTGGCGCTTTTCATGAATGAGATTCGCGTCAAGTGGTTCAAAAAGACGGTTCAAACGATTTCTTATGCCCCGTATTTTATCTCGACGGTTGTTGTTGTAGGAATGCTGTTTTCTTTTTTCAATACGGAGAGCGGGGTTCTTGCCAAAATGCTCGGGCTTTCTTCGAGTGCTATGGAATCCGAAGGGTTGTTTTCGACGATATACGTAGTCAGCGGATTGTGGCAGGGTCTCGGTTGGTGGGCCATTATCTACATAGGCACTCTTGCCAACGTCGATCAAAATCTGCATGAAGCCGCAGTCCTCGACGGCGCTGGCCGCCTGAAACGCATTTGGTTCATCAACCTGCCTGAAATCATACCGATGGCTATCATCATGTTTATTTTGAGCATCGGCAATATTCTTACCGTTGGGTACGAAAAGGTTTGGCTGATGCAGACCGCAGGGAATTTGCAGGCTTCCGAGGTGATCGCCACTTATATATATCGCGTATCGCTGGGGGCGCGCGTCCCGCAATACAGTTATGCAACGGCAATCGGTCTGTTTAATTCGGTGATTAATGTTCTGTTGTTGTGTGTGGCAAATTTTATCTCCCGCAAGGTCAGCGAAACATCGCTTTGGTGAGGCAATAATGGTAGAAAATAAGGGAAAAGACAAAAGATTCAATATCGCGATTATCGCGATCATGGCGGTATATGCCCTGATCACGTTGTTTCCGCTGCTAAACGTATTGGCGAATTCCTTTTCCGATCCTGATTTCGTCAATCGCGGCGGGGTGATCATATGGCCCAAGGGATGGACGTTGGAAAATTATGTGAAGGTTCTTACCTATAACAATATTTGGATTGGTTACCGCAATACGATTCTGTATACCATAGCCGGAACTATCGTGCAGTTAGTGTTGCAGTTTACGGCAGCCTATCCGCTTTCGGTCAAAAAATTCGGCGCGAGAAATTTTTTCAGTTTCTTTTTTGTGCTGACAATGTTCGTACAGGGAGGAATGATTCCCACATTCTTAGTGGTCAAAGCGCTCAACATGATCAATACCCCGTGGGCGATGATCATTCCCGGATGCGTCGGTATTTATAATATCATAATCATCCGCACATACATCTCTACGGCTATTCCGCAGGAGATGCAGGAAGCGGCAATGATCGACGGCGCAGGATACTTCCGTATGTTTGGTATGATTATTCTGCCGCTATGCAAACCGATTATTGCGGTCATGACGTTGTATGCCATCGTCGGATATTGGAATAACTATTTTAATTCTTTGATGTACCTGACCGATTCAAATTTATTCCCGCTGCAGAGGGTTCTCGCTTCTATCCTGGTATCCAGTGAAAGCAACGTCGGCAGCATCGGCGATGCGGAGCACAGTCTGATGGCGGAATCATTAAAGTATGTTACGATCGTCGTATCGAGCGCCCCGATCCTGCTATTGTACCCGTTTTTTGAACGGTTTTTCGAGAAGGGCATAATGGTCGGCGGCGTCAAAGGTTAAATTCAAAGCAAGGAGGAAGGACAATGAAAAAATTTGCGGCTTTTGCGGTTGGCGCCGCCTTGGCGCTTGCGACCGCAGCAGGATTTGTCGGCTGCAGTTCGTCGGAAAGTTATGATCCCGACAACTTTCTGCCCAGCGGCACGGAAGAGAATCCGTATCAGATCGTAAAAGAAACCATAACGCTGGATATATTTGTTCCCCGCAGTGCGAGCAATCCCGAATTCAGCAGCATGAAGATGTTTCAAAAGCTGGAAGAGATGACCAATCTCGAATTTAATTTTATTGAAGCGGATACTTCCGCATATTCGCAGCTGCGCTCCGTCGCATGGGAAGATGAGGGGAATTGGCCTGACTTGTTTTTGTTCAGCAACCCTATTTCCGAACAAGTTCTGTATTCGCAATATGGCGCGATGACGCCGTTCAATGACCCGGAGCTCACGGTGGGGGGCATACAAGTCGGCAGTTTGATCGACAACTATATGCCCAATTATAAAGCGCTTTTGGAAAACAATTTTAATATTGATTCAGATTATTCCGCTGTCGATGTGGCTACGCTGGAGGACGGTTATATGTATTCCACCCTCTGCGTAAGCGATGTGCCGCGCGACCTTACCTTTCACATGTATATCAATCAGCAGTGGATCGAAAATCTTCGTAACCGCAATGTTACTATCCCGGAGAATGTGACCTCGTTTGAAACAGCGGCGGACATTCCCGACGCGGTAGATATTAAAACGATAGAGGAATATATCGATATTCTTCGCTTGTTTAAATTGTACGATGCGAACGGCAACGGGGATCCGAACGACGAGGTTCCGGTTTCTTCCAAGTCGCTTGAATATCTGCGCAATTTTATCCTCGCTTCGTATGGCTATGTCTATGGCGGAATAGAGGTCGAAAACGACGGTTCCGACATGACATATGTCCCTTCGACAGAGGCATACCGCAAATATCTCCAAACGATGAACGCGCTTTATAGCGAAGGGCTGCTCGATTCGCAGACATTCTCGATCAAGACGGATGCGCAGCTCGCACAGAAGGGTATGGAGGGCAGGCTCGGTTCCTTTGTCTCTGCGGCGGCATATATAACGGTCGGTACAGAGATGGAGAGCGAGTACGTTATGTTCGGGCCGTTGACCAGCGAATATTATACGGGCGAACCTCTGCAATGGGGTTTCAACAACTTTTCTCCGACTGGCGCAGTCATCCCTACGGGTACGCTCGCGGTTCGCGAAGTAGCGCGTTTGCTCGATATCATGTACTCCGAAGTCGGTTGTCAGCTTATTGCCTATGGAGAAGAGGGCGTCGATTGGACTTGGGACGACGAGGAACATACGTCTTGGACTTTCCATGTGCCCGATGATTGGACGGGATCGCAGGAGGACTATCGCGCAACGATCACGCCGAACGTCGGCACGGGTTCCGCCTTGTATTGGAAATACGATTTTGTCGGAAAGATGAACGACGAAATTGTCCGCGGACTCAATACCATGTCCGAACGGTATATGCCCTATCTGAAACAACCTTGCCCGGAAGATTTGAAGATGACGGCGGACGAATACGACGCCGTTGAGCTGATCAATGCAACGTTAGAGCCGCAGTTGGAAAACCTCGAATACAATTTTATTACCGGCGCTTCCGATCCATATAGCGATGCGGATTGGCAGACATATCTTAGCAGGCTCGAGCAGTTTGGTTATAAAGATTTGGAAAGTGCTTACAACGACGCTTATAATCGAAATAAAGCAGAATAGTTTGCAGAAAGGGAGGAAAATGATGTTCAGGAGGCTGAAAAAGGTAATGATTTTATGTTTATGCGGGGCGACTGTCCTGGTAGCAGCGGCTTGCGGCGATACGTCCTCTCCCGGTTCGGAGCCGGAGGATCCGGGTACTCCGCCGAATCAATCGAGAGTCTTGACTGCCGAAGAGGCGATCGGGCGGCTTTCTTCCTCTGTTTATAGCAGCGGTTTTGCCGACAATGAAACGGTAGAAGAAAACATCGGCCTGTCCGATTTTCGTTCTGTCGGCGTCGATTCCGAGAGGTTGGAAACGGAAGTGTTATATCCTGTTCCGGAACGAGGAACGGAAGGAGTGACCTATTATGATGTGACCGATTACGGAATAACGCCGCAGAACGCGAACAACGCTCCGTATCTCGAAATTCTTTTTAATACGGTGCGAGAGCAGAAAGGTACAAAGGTGATCTTCTTTCCCGAAGGCGTGTATTCCTTTGCGGAAACTGTCAATATGATCGGTTTGGAAAATGTCTATTTTTTCGGAGAAAATGCCGAATGGCGCGTTACGGAGTGGCAGACGGCGATTCGCGCACAGGGCTGCGAAAATTTGCATATCAATGGCTTTGCGTTCGACTATGACCCCGCATCCACCGTCACGGGTACGGTTGTTCGCTCGGATGCTTCCGCGCGTACCGTCACTTTGGAGATTGAAGAAGAATTTGATTTAACCGACGGGCGGTTCAATGGCGGCAAGGTCAATTACGGCAGTTATATGGAGTACGAGAAGGATGAGGATTCAGGGAAATATATTCCTGATAAGAACGGAAATCTTCTCTATAACTCCACCGGCGACGGCATTAAAAATATTTCGGACGGCGTGTATGACGCATCAACACATGAATTGACGCTTACATTTGCGGCGGCATCCGGATTCAAAGCTCCTGCGGAGGGTACACGCGTTTCCGTTTCGTATACGATGTACGAATATGGTATGTTTCTGTTCGATGAGTGTAAAGACGTGTACATGGAAAGCAATAACGTATATACGTCGTTGGGGATGACGTTTGTCGTCTATAACGTAGAAAATTATTATATGAACCGTACGAATCTGATGTTGCGAGAGGGTTCCGCGCGCTTGATGACGTCGACGGCGGACGGGTTGCATGCAAACGGTTGTTACGGTGACATGATCGTTACGAACAGCATATTTGAAGCATCCCATGACGACGCGATGAATATTTGTTCATTCTATAATGTGGTCAGTTCCGCTTCCGGGCGGCGGCTGATTTGCAGCGCAACGTCTTCGACGACAAATTACCCCATAGAAACGGGCGACGTTATCGAAATATACGATCCGAATAGTATGGAACTGATCGGATCCTATACCGTTGAAGAGGCATTGAACTACGGTATGTCGTATGAATTGACGCTCGATTCGCGCGCGCCGAGCGGTTCGGAAGGATATTTGGTCGGCAATGTGACGCGCGTGCCCAAGCTGCGCGTAGAGAATTGCATTATCCGCAATAAGCGCAACCGCGGCATTTTGGCGCAGGTTCGTGAATCAGAAATCGTCAACTGCGCATTTGAGAACGTCTTGCACGGCCCGATCATGATGAATGCGAGCATGGATATTTTCGCGGAGGCGATCATTCCGCGAAACATCACGGTAAAAAATTGCAAATTTTTCGACAACAACACTGCGCACGGGCTTACAGCGGATGTATCGGCATTCCGTTCGGGCGGTACCGTTCTCCCTGAAACGATTACGGGAATTACGGTCGAAAACAACTTTTTCTGCCGTTCGGCAGGGGGTGCGGTATATTTTTGCGGGACGGGCAGTTGTATCGCTAAGGACAACCTGATGTATGATATATCTCGCGATGCCGGGAGCGATCTTGAGAGGTGCGCCGTCGGAATAAATATTGATTCCGGTTCCTCGGTGCTCAGCAATTACGTTTGGCTGAGCGAAGTATTGGATGGCTTTTCCATTCTCTGCTCGCAGTCGGCCGAAGGTACGGTCGAGCAAGACAATAGCGGGTATAATATTGAATGAATGCGGCGGATACCGCACAAAAGGAGGACATTATGGTAAGGAAAAAATTTTTGCGCTCCCTATTCTGCCTCTTGCTGGTAATTGCGCTTTTTGGTGTTGCGGCGTGCCACTCGAGGAATGACCCCGATAACGTTGAAGGCCCGGGCGACATCGATACGCCGGAAACGCCCGAAGAGGAAGATATGGAGATCGCAGAGTTTGTAAATACGCTTTTGGCGGATGAATACACCTCAGACGCTTTAAAAGGGGATTACGGCTTGAGCGACCCGACTTCCGTCGGAGTACATGCAAACGGCAGAGATACGGCTCTCTATCCTGTAGAAGAGGATTCTGCGTTTGCCGAGGGCGCTGTTTTCGACGTGGAAACATATATCGATTCGGAAGGAAGCGACGGAGCTGGGTTGAGTGCCGCTCTGGAAGCCGCAGGCGAATTTAACGAGCAGACCGGGGAAAAAGTCAAAGTCATTCTTCCCGATCGTACGCTCGATGTTAAGTATAGCGATTCGGCATTGTCGGATGAGACATACACCTTTGTTCTGGAAGGGTTTGACGGCGTCACGATCGAAGGGGGAGAAAGCACGGTTGTTTGCATTGATACGGGCAGCGCTTGGCATGGCGGATTCTCCTTTGTGGATTGTTCCGACGTACACATTTACGGCTTGCGGCTCGATTATAAAATTCTCCCTTCGCTGAAAGGAATTGTGCAGAGCTCAGATGCGGATTCTCTAAAAGTAACTCTCAAAGTTCCCGATTCCATGCTCAGCACGTATACCGCCTTGGCAGGCAATACTTCCTTGGGCGGGACATTGTATTCCTATATCGACTTCGATGCGTATACCAATGCTCCTAGGCAGGACGGAGCGCTCTTGATACAGTCGAACAACATGATCGACTCGGTAGTGTTTGCTGGCAGCGGTATCATAGAAGTCACGTTTGTGGAGGGGTACAGGAACTCCTTTACGGCTCCTTTGAACGGAGATTATGTTGCGCTCGGTTTCGCGATGTACGGGAATAACGGTATCAATTTCAGCGGAGGGAGCGATATCTATGTGGAAAACAGCGCCGTTTACGCTTGTCCGGGCATGGCGATCACCGTTTCCGGCGCGGAAAATTTTTATGCAAACCGCTTTGATGTTTCCCTGTTGGAAGACCGCGCGATGACGGCTACGGCGGACGGCTATCATATCGCTGCTTGCACGGGAACCGTAGAAATTACAAACAGTATCATTGAAAATACGCATGACGATGCGCTGAATATCAAGGCAGGGTATTACTATTCCTTGGAAGGAACGGAAGCCTCTTCACGCACGCTGCATATTTCGAAGAAGACGTCATCTATTCCTACGCCGAAGGCGGGCGAAGTGCTGCGCGTATATGCTGCGTCAAGTTTTGAACTGCGCGGAGAATTTACGGTTGTTTCGGCGGAAGAAACGCCCTCTGGCTACGATGTCGTCGTTGAGGAGCGAGTGAGCGGCTCTGTCGATTGGAGCGATTGCGTCGTAACGAATGTGTCCGCTATCCCGCAGTTCCGTTTCGCCGACAATATTGTTCGTAATAAGCGCAACCGCGGCATTCTCGTTCAGATTCCCGGCTCGGTAATCGAAAATAATAGCTTTGAGAACGTGGCGCAGGGGGCGATCATGATCCATTCCAGCCTTGACCAGTTTAACGAAGCGACGATGCCGTACAACATCGCCGTTCGGAACAATAAACTTGTCAATAATGGCTATATTTTGGAGGACGCGTTGACCGGTAGCATCTCTGTTTTCGCAATTGCGGAAAACGCTATCGTTGCACCTGCGGGAACTATTTACGGCATCGAAGTTACAAATAATTTTATTGCCCGTTCGGGTAACGCTGCGGTATCGCTGCGCGGTGTCGGCAAATATGAGGATATTGAAACAAATGTTGCGGATAATCTCTTCTATAATGTAGCGCGCGTAAGTTCCAGTGAGGAGACGGAATGCGCACTGCACCTGGTCAATGTTGCAGACATTAATGTTTCCGGTAACTACAACTATAATACGAACGGGTCAGAAACGTTTGCAGGTATCAATGCGCTCGGGGAAACCGATCCCGAAACGATCCACCTCGACGGCAACTATAATCTCAACTACCGAGAAGCCTCGGGCGAAGCGCTGATTGTCGAAGTTGCGAAAGCGGGCTCCGCAATCGCGGTTGACGGTGACCTCAGTGATTGGGACAATATCGGAACAGATATCGAGATTCGCGGTTCTTCTCTTGCCACCGGTGACGAAATACTTCCTGCCGACTATCAGGACAATTTCGACGTACTCTCGGCAAAACTGACTTGGACGGACGACGGCATCTATTTCTCGTTCGATTTAAAGGATGATGCTCTGTACTTTGCGGAGGCGGCGGGCTTCTGGAACGGAGACTGCGTTGAACTGCTGATGACGACTGAGCTGAACCAACCTAATGCCGATATGTTGCTATACCGAAACGAAGCGGATACGATCCAAATCGCATTGGGTGCGACTTGGCAGAAGGCGCTCGGTACGCGTGTAAGCGACAAATTCAGTCAAGGACTCAATCAAATTCAAGCGGTCGTTGTCGAAACGAACCAAGGGTATCGCGGAGAATTGTTTATGCCTTTCTCTCTGGCGGACGGGATGAAGGCGTCTGTCGAAAGCGGCAGCCCCATTGCCGCGGCGATTATCTTTGCGGATTCCGGCCGGGCAGACATCAACAGAACGCGTCTGCAAATAGGAAATGTACCTCATTTCGTCGAAACGTATAAGACAAAAACAGAAAAAATGCCTCAGTACCTTTTTGTGGACGAGGCGTAATATAAGGAGGAGAAACATGAGAGCAAAAAATGTAAGAATGCTTGTAAGCGTGCTTCTGAGTTTGTTGTTGGTGGTTGCCTTTGCTGCGTGTTCGCCCGACTCCGACGATTCGGAGACGGGGAATGCGCCGGAAGTTACCATCACAAGCAAAGAAGCGACCATCGAAGTGGGGGAAAGTTATATGCTGACTTACACGACGACGGGAGAAAATGTGACGGCGACGGTATCCGTAACCGAAAAAGACGGTGGCACCGGCGGTACGTATAACGAGTCGGACGGCACTTTCAGCGCAACTGCGGCAGGGGAATATACCTTGACGGTCACGGCAACGAATGCGGACGGAGAAGATTCAGCTTCCGTTGTAGTAACTGTCACTGAGCCTGCCGTTCCCGCTTCCGTGCCCGAAATCACCTTTACGGATAAACAGGATTCCTATACGGTAGCGGTTGGCCAAACGCTTACCCTTCCCGCGGCGAAAGCTACGGATTCGGTGGACGGGGATATTACGGGAGACCTCGATGTTTCCATGGGTACCGTGTCTACCGGCACGACGATCACGAAAGTATCCGACGGAAATTATACATTTTCGTCGACCGTTGCGGGCGAGCATTCCGTTTCCTATTATGTTGTAAATTCGCAGGATGAGGATGCGGAGGAGTTTATTGATATTACGGTAACTCCGCTCACAAATGAAACGGAAATCGGCGATGCGGCGAATATTGAAAACCTCAACACGAGCGGTAAAACGTATACAGCGAATTTAGCCGCGGGATACGAAGATATATTCGTAAAAGGTCTCACTATGAGCGGCACACCTGCGGCGAGCGTTATCGGAACGGAAGATGCAATCGCCGGGAACTCTCTGTTGCTCGATTACAGCGAATGCATTTACAGTACGAACACTGCGTTTTATTTTGATGCCGTTACGAGTGATACCTATCTCAAATCGGGCAAATGGACACTGTCTTTCGATGTGAAAGTTTTAGAAGGCAACCTCCCCGGCAATCAGGTATATCTGTTCTTCATGCGCGATGGGATGACCGACATCCCCGGAACGGCGCGGCCGATCGCCACGGACGGCACTGTAACGAACGTTTCCCTGACGGTCAATCAGACGATGGCAGCGGATGAAACATGGCACTGCGGTTTGTTCACCTACACGGGCGATTCGTCCTTTACTTATGACGGGTTGAAGCTTGTGATCGATAATATTTCCTTCACATGGATTGAAACGGTCGATGCAACCGTCATTCGCACAGAGCCTGCGAAAACGATTGACGCAGAAGATCTCGACGGCGATGGTTGGACTTTTACGGGTTCGGATAATAATTACACCGAGGTTTACGGTTCTTCCGCCGCGATATATCTGCAAAAGTATCTCCTTGCGGAAGGTTCGTATTTAACGGAAGAGCAGGAAGCGCTCCTTACGCCTGAAAACGGTTTCAGCGGCGATGCGGTCGTGTATACGACGAAACAGCAGACTGGTTTCCGTTCCATTATGAATATGTGCCTCGACCCGGATTACGATTATACGCTTACTCTCAGGGTATATTTGCCGCAGGATGTCGGCGAATGGCATTATTGGTCCAATGGTCAGGATGCGGGTATGAGCGCGTACGGCGCTTCCATGGGTACAGTAGCTGCGGAAGCCAGAACTGCAGGATTGCAGACCTGGACAATTACTTTCCAGGGCAATGCGCAGAATATCGGCATCGGTCTGTATCGTGACGGCACGGAGGACGTGTTCATCGGCGATATCACCATCTCGCGTACTCCGCATGTGACGGCGGAGGAAACTCCGAACGGGGCTGTCGTCGGCGATACCTGGACATATGACGCGGGCGATGGACTTGCCGCAGCGGATAAGTTTACCATTGTAAATGGCGACGACGTTACTCTCTCCGACGGATCCAAACTTTCTTCAAAAGAAGGTTTTTCCGGCCAGGCTATTTGGTGGACGAAGAGTTCGGCGGATAGCGACGCCGTAGGCGAGTTATGGCAGTTCGGCGGCAATGTCTGTGAGGCGAATTGCAAGTATGAAATTACGTTCGTGCTATATGTCGATAATCTTTCCGGCGGCGCTCTGATGGGAAAATTTGATAATGAATTTCCGAACATCACGAGCGAAACAGGATTGCAGACTGTTACCTTGGAATGGACAGGCGCGATCGATTTCTTCTGTTTCTATGCGCAGACGGGCGTAACATGCGATGTTTACCTCGCGTCCGTCACGGTTGAGTTGGTTGAAATTTTATAACGATACGGTCTCTCCGGCTGAAAAGAGGGGCTGAAAATGGCGGGGACGCGCTGCGCGTCCCCCCGATAAAGAGAGGCAAAAACAATGCAGGTTTACGGCGAATTGTACGACAGAATACATAGAAACAGGGAAAGGCTGAAAGCGGAAGAATATTGTGCGCCGTTGCTGTTCCGCGAGGGCGGCGATTGGCCCGGAGACTGGCAGGGGCGAACGCTGCTTGCGTTGTGTTGCCACGAGCGTGTGGCTGAGAACGGCTTCGTTCGCGGGGAGGTTCGCGCGCAGATTGAAGGGATTCTCTCTATGCTTGGGCAAGAAACGAATGCGGGCGGATATTTCGGAGCGTTGTTCGACGGCGAGCAGGTCAATGAACAGCAGCTTTCGGGGAACAGTTGGTTTTTGCGCGGGCTTTGTATGTATTACGAAACATATCCACGGGCTGAAATACTTGCGCGGCTTCAAAACATTTCCCATTCCTATCTGAAAAAACTCGCCCCGTTTTATGAAAAATATCCCCTTATCCGGAGGGAAGAGGGCGGTGTAGGCGGGCATCTGCAAAAGGCTTCCTCGAACGGCTGGCTGCTTTCCAGCGACGTTGGATGTGCCTTTATTCTTCTGGACGGCATTACGCATGTGTATGCCATAACAAAAGAGGAAGCACTGTTGCCGGTGATCCGTACCATGATTGAAAAATTTTCCGAAATCGATTATATGCGCTATAATTGTCAGACGCATGCGGTGCTTTCGGGTACACGCGGCGTGTTGCGAATGTATCGTCTGACGGGCAACGAACAATATCTGTCATTGGCGGAGCGCAATTTTCTGCTGTATACCGAATACGGAATGACGCTCAATTATGCAAATTATAATTGGTTCGGTAAACCATACTGGACGGAAACATGCGCTGTTGTCGACTCGCTTATGGTAGCCCAACAGCTGTATCTGTGCACGGGCAAGCGGGAATATCTCGAATTTCTCAATCGATGCTATGTGAATGCTCTTCGCATTTCGCAGCGTCCGAATGGAGGTGCGGGCTGTGAAACTTGCCTCAATGATGAAAACGATTGTCTGAAAAATTATCTGTACGAAGCCTACTTTTGTTGTACGATGCGCATTGCGGAGGGGCTGTACAGTTTGTGCAAAAACGGTATCATGCAAACCGACGGAGGGCTTGTAGTGGCAATGCCGCTCGATATTGACAATGACGGGGTTTCCGTGCGTGTCTGCGAGCGGGATAGGGGGATCAGTATACGTATCGATTCGGCGAAGGATTTTTCTTCCCTCCGGATGTACTTGCCGGCGCATTCCTCTGTGACGGGCGAAGGAGGTTCGCTTTGCGGCGGTATGCTCACCATAGAACCGTGCAAAGCGGGAACTTATAGTTTTGAAGTCGGATTTTCGGACCATATTGAGATCCGGCAGAATACATCCGTTCACATGCGCGGTGATTGGATGATGATGCTCGGAGAGGACAAGGACGGAAAGATGCGCGAGCGTGTGCACAACTGCCTTGAATTCCCGGATCGTAAAACGGTCGAAGAGGCAAAACAATACGTTTGACGAGGAATAAGGAGCACTTCTTGCGTAGCCGCTTTTTGATTTCGTGTTCCTCGACCAAGGAAAAAAGACGTTCCCGCCGGAATGTCTTTTTGATTTATAGACGCATGTTGGAATCTCGGGCCCGATCGCTCAGCTAAACTGTCCGTAGTCCATATTTAAAACGATGTTTACTTTATAGTCTCTCCCGACTTCTATCATTATTTGTAGATAATGCAACAAGAGGAGGTGGTTATACACCAATAACAATACCTATTTTAAGCAGATTCGTTATTATTAAATTGGGCATAAATAATTGTATAGATATTGAAAAAATTATTTATCAATTTTTTCATGAATTATGCCATTTTATTTACTACTGCTTATTATATGGGATTGATAAACAATTTGCAGATGAAAAAGAAGAAACCATATGTATAAAATCTTTGAAAAGAGAAGTTTATAGAAATGGCTTTGAAGATGCTCAAGCTGTTGATTTTGATATTTTTAGATTGAGCAAAAAAATTATTGATAACTTTACAAAACAAGCGGTATAAATAAAAATTGAGTATCTATTTTTAATTAGAGGGTTAAAAATTATATGGTTATATTTTATGAAAAAGCAGATGAAAAGCTTTTAGAAAAAAGTATTCGATTTATACAAAAAACGAGGACTCTTCAGAGCAATATTACGTTTTTAAGGAGTGCCTTAATTTATTTACGCAACTAAGTAAGTCTTTATTAGATTCGCATAAAGAATTTGATGCGGCGATAAAAAATGAAAGTGATAAAATTATCGAATTGACTGAAAGTATCGAAAAAGAAATTGCGATATATAAATTTAATCAAGCTCATTATTGTTTAATGCTTGATAAAAAGGCGCATGAAGTTCTTGAAGAATTAGAACGGATTGAAAAAAATAATCGTACAAGAAACGAAAGGTAAACTCAAAAATATTATTTTACCACATAAACCGCAACGAATGGTAGAGCATTCGGCTGTTAACCGAAGTGTCGTCAGTTCGAGTCTGTCAGGGGCAGCCATGTGAATAGACCTTGAAATATGAACCATAGTTGTTCAGTTTCAAGGTCTTTTCTTTTGCAAAAATGGCGATTTTCTCTGTAAAACACTGAATTTTCGTCTATATTTTTGCAATGTAGGAATTTCTTTCAAACTGAACACCATTTTAGAAAAAATTCAAATTCCGGTGCAAGAACAGATGAACCTTTTCATTTTCGAACCGTCATTGTTCAGTTTGAAAATCCGGATTTCTTTTATATATGTTATAATAATTGGCTTCAAATTTAGAAGGTGTCTGGTTCATAAGAACAGAATGCGGTCGTATCTCATTGTAGAATGCCATATACGTGTCAACGCCTCGGAAAAAATCCTTTTCGGTTTTGAAATGATAGCGGTACAATGCCTCACGCTTAAAACTCCCGAAAAACGATTCCATTACAGAATTATCGTAGGGCATCCCTGGGTTTGAAAACGATTGCTTTATATTGATGCTTTTTAGATATTTTCTGAATTGGTTAGATGTATAGTTGCATCCCTGATCACTGTGGAAAAGCAGTTCACCGATAGGCATTCTCGTCTCATAAGCGGATTTTACCGTGGCTTTTGTGAGTTGAGTGCTGTTGTGTTTTGAAATTTTATATGCTATTACCTTTCTCGCATATAAGTCGATAATGACGCATATGTAATACATCCTATTAAAGACGCTGAAATATGTAACATCGCTTACCCAAACTTCATTGGGACGGGAAACATGGAATTGCTGTTGTAAAATGTTATTCTTTCGTTCCAGTTGTTGCTTGTAAAGTGTTTTTGCGCAGGCTCTGATTGAAAATAAGCCGTTTTGGTGCATGATTTTTGCTACAGTAGATTCGGAAATAGCATAGCCGCGATCTTTTAATATTGCATAAATTTTACTGCTTCCGAATACTTCATTGTTCTCATGAAAGATTTGTTCTATAATGGGTGTCATTTCAGATTGTTTTCTGGCAGCTTTTGTGTTTCCGTTTTTATTTCGCAAGAGATGATTGTAATAGCTGCCTTTTGCAACATCAAGGGCTTCACATAATGTGTTAACGTTATATTCAGTAGAAAGCGCTTTAATCACTTCGTATTTTTTTGATAGAGGTGCGCTGGGGCAGTATGGAGAACGTTTCAGTATCTCAATCATTTTCTGTTGTCTTTCGCATTTTTGTTCCAGATCATGAAGATAGCGAAAATTTGGTGCCTTACCTTTATTAAAGGAACTATTGTGTTGTTTGATCCATGTATAAGCCGTCGTTCTGGATATATCCATGTCATGCGAAATTTTTGAAATTTGTTCGCCGTTTAAGTATCGGTTGACAACGGATGTTTTCACATCTTCCGGATGTTTGTTCATAATTTTGCTCCTCTTGAAAAACTTTAAGCACCATTATAGCACGTTTGAAAATTTTTAGGGTTAAATGGAGAATCTATTAAATTTCGAAAAATAGTAATGCAGATCTCCATTGAGAATATCTTTTTGCATTTCAATTAAGAGGTCTTGAAAAAATTAACGAAATGTGGTATAATTTAGTTAAAAATTAGAGCAGATTGAACAAAACAAAATGTTTGAAAGGGGAAATTGACTGTGGCAAGAGCTGTTAATGATGCAACATTACAAAAAGCTGGTGATATATATCAGTATCTAATAGCTTTAAGAGATTGTTTTGAATTGAATGATGGGGATACTCTACAAATTGAAACGAATGGCGATGTGAGCATTATAAATGATATGGGTGGTCGCTTTCAAAAAGAAGTAAAACATCATTTTGGTCATAAATCTATTTCGGATAGAGATATAGATTTTTGGAAGACGCTTGCAAATTGGTATGTAGATTTTGAGCGTGTAAAAAACTTTTCCTGTTATATTTTGTATACTACAGCTACAATCAATGACAATTCCCCATTCTTCCGTTGGAACGATTTAAAAAAAGAAGATAAATTAAAGTGTTTAAAAGATATAGGAGCTATTTCAAAGAAGAATGAAGAAACTTTTCGGAATCAATACAATAGAGTTTTTGGTGACTTATATGAGGAAAATCGCCTTTTAAAAATATTAGATAAATTTAGGATTGAAGCTGCTAAAACTTCAATTGACGGTATATCTACTGAATTTTCTAAGTATATAGGACATATTCCTCCCGAAAATAGAGATAGATATATAGGCGCTTTGCTTGGTCAAATACAAATAAAAGTTAAGGATCCTCCGCATATATGGGAGGTGACCAAGCCAGAATTTGATGAAATTCTACAGATACAATCAAATGCATTTGGAATAAAAGGAACAGTACCACTTCCGGATGAGTACGCAAAAGTGTCTGTTCCTACAGATAAAATTACTACACTAGATCAGAAAAAATTTGTTGCGTCTATTCGTGAAATTAAGTATAACGAAGAGATTCCAAATGCAATGTCTGATTATTGGAAAGCAGATTTAACTGTGGCTAAATATTTTAGGAATAATCCTATGTATTTAGAAAGTCTTGAATTATATAGAGAAGATTTGTCTAAAAAGATGAAATATAGCAAAAAGAATAGCGAGTTGGATGCTGCAGGTGCAACCGAGGAAGAACAAATAAGACTTTCAAAACGGTTTTATAATGATGTAATGGTTTGGGATGCAAAAGATTTTGGTTCTATTATTCGTAATCAGGGCTATTTTCAGCGAGGAGTGATACATAATATTGTGGACGAAACTGATTTTAAATGGAAAGTGGGGGATAAAAAAAATGAGCATAAATAAAATCAGAACTCTTACAATTAATACTCATTTTTATTCTTTACTAATGCAAAGTTTTCTATCTGGGTACGGAAAACCTTGTGAGATTAAATTACCGTGTATGGCAATCCCAATTTTGCTTTATGGTGATTCACGCAAGAAATTGGTGAATGCTAATAGCAGAAGTCGAATAGATACTTTATTTCAGTCTCCTCAGGTTATTGAAGATAATAAGATTTCTGGTAGAATAAGATTATCTGGTTTTTTGGATAGATATAATTCATTTAAACCATTTTGTAAAGAAGCAATTATTATTTTGTCTTCCGAAGAAAAAATAGCTTTAATTAATCACAAGATTGTTCTTATTAAGAAAATCGATTACAAAGATTTTGAGGGGACTATTAGAGAATGGATTAGATGTGCATTTTATCTTGGAGTTGTGTTTTCACAAACTACTGAAGATCATTTATCTTTCTTTTTAGGAGTTGATGCAAAATGAAAAGTTATATAAAAGCTATTGTTATATTTAATAAAAATGGCGAAAAAAGATTAGTTCCACTCGAGCAAGGAGTAAATATAATTACGGGCGAATCCAAAACAGGTAAAAGTGCGCTGGTTGAGATCATTGATTATTGCTTATGCAGTACCCGTTGTACTATACCCAAAGGAAAAATAACCGAGTTTTCCTATCTTTACTCTCTTGTAATGGATATAGACGATAATACATATGTTATTGCTCGTTATAATTGGGACGATGGCGGCAAGATGCATTTTTCTAAAGAAGCAAATGGTTTTGAATATAATAATTTGGAACTAAGTTATTTTAAAGAAAAACCTGCTTTACCGTGTAAAGATGTGCAAAATGAGATTGAATGTGCGTTAGGTTTATATGTTACAAATATGACTACTGATACCGAACAAAAAGTTAAAAAAGCGTCATTAAGAAATATGGTTTCTTACTTATTTCAACATCAAAATTTAATGGCAAGTAAGTTTGCTCTATTTTATAGGTTTTCGGATTTTTATAAAAGAAAAGATGTAATAGAGCAATTCCCTGTTTTTGCAGGTATGATTAGTCAAGAGTATTATAGCGACTTAATTCAGCTAAATAACTTGAATGCTGAATTGAAACAAAAATACAAAAAACAGAAAGCTAATGAAAAAAGCACTGCATATATTAAAGAAAATCTTTCGCCGCTATTAAGAGATTATTTTGCATTGCTTGAACAAGACTTTGACAGCAAAATGCCAGTACAGAAAATGTTGAAAATAGCTTCCGAGTTACCAGAGTTTGATGACAGTCAACTTTTTGGTGAAAATAAAATAACTGAGCGTTACAGTAGATTAAATTCCGAATTAGAAAATCTTAGAAATGAAGAACGAGAAGTCTTATTAAAAATTAAAAATATAGATAATGCTTCCGATGCAGGCAGTTCTTTTACTGAAATGTTAAAGGACTTGAAACAACAAACAAGTATAGCTGAAATTGAAACTGACAAATATACCTGTCCTCTTTGTGGACACGAATGTCAAGAAATTGCTGAGAATGATTCAAAACTTATTGAGGCTACAGAATGGTTAGATAACGAATTACAAATTACCGAAAAATATACTGCCGATTTTTCTGAAGATGTTAGGAAACTCAAGGAAGCTCACTCAAAGATTGACGAGAAAATACGAGATGTTTGGAGACAGATAAAAACAATTGAGGAAAAATTCATTTCATCAAAGGCTCTTGTTTCAAAAAGAGAAAAAGTGAATTACGCAAAAGTGAGAATCGCTTTATATGCTGAAATGATTAGCTCTGGTATTTTTGAAACAGTTGATGACGATATTGAAGATCTTAAAGAAAAAATAGCCAGACTCGAAGAAAAAATCAAAGGATTTGATGTTGATAAGAAGATGTTAAAAGCGGAGAGCTTTTTATCAAACAATATGAATCGTCTTTCTTTAACGCTTGATTTTGAAGAAGAGTATAGACCAATTGACTTGAATTTTGGTTTGACAGATGGTAGTTTCGATATTTATCAGCATCAGAAAAGCAATGAAAATATCTATCTATATGAAATGGGAAGTGGTGCAAATTGGGTTTCTTGCCATATTGCTTTGTTTTTAAGTTTTTTGCATTATTTTGCAGCTCAAGAAAATTCTCCGATGCCTTTGGTTATGTTTTTTGACCAGCCAAGTCAAGTGTATTTCCCGCAAGATACTGATAAAAGTGATATTACTCAAGCGGATTTGCTGGCTGTTGATAAAATGTATAAAACAATTTTTGATGAAATCAATTACATTGGTAAAGATACAGGAAGATTACCGCAAATTATTATTGTGGATCATGTTGATGGTGATAATTTGGAGTGTAAAGAAGAGTTTAATAATTATGTTCGGTGCAATTGGAGAAACGGCGAGGCGCTTATATAGATGTGAATAGACCTTAAAATATGAATTATTATTGTTTAAATTCAAGATTTATTTAAAAAATGACAGCTTTTTTGTACTACCAAGACATAATGTGGCGATAAAAAAGATATCGCCTTCAAAAACCTCGGTTTTACCGAGGTTTTTGCCATTTATTGGGGCAAAAGTGGCGCTTTTTCGGGGGTAAAATTTTTGACAAATGAAGTGCGTTTTCGTAGATATTTTTCGGTGATTTTCAAAGACTTGACAGACTCGAACTGAAACTTGGCAAAAAATACATAAAATCAGAGCACATAGGTAAAAAACCTGTGTGCTTTTTTTATGCAAAAAGGAGGAGCGAAAACAGATGGCAAACGAAGAAAGGAATGAGGAGAAAAATGTAAAGAATTACAATTACGAATGGCAGACAGACGAGGAAATCGTTGCAAACGCCCATACGAAGAGAAGCTTTCACGGCAGGGAAGAAACGACATTGGCGGACATCATAGGAACGGATGACGCAGAGGTTTTCAGACAGGCGCACAAATTGTGGCTCAAGTTGAAAGAAGCCTTTAACAAGGAGGGCGCGGACTATGATCCTGCATTGTGCAATAGCATCTTGGGTTCAGTGGGTAGCAAAGAGTGTCGCGAGGTCATGCGCTCTCTTTGGTGGGCGGCGTTGAACGGTGACGAATACGGAGATTACGATCAACTGACTGCGATCATAGAGATGCTGCACGATGGCGAAGACCTGCAAACAGGAACGATCCAGTTCGGAAGTTAAAAGAAGATCTGACACAATACCGCCGATATGATTCACCGGAAGATTTCGTGATCAGATAACCGGAAAAATTTATCTGTCATAAACGATAGATTCCGTCAAGAAAAATATGGTATAATATATATAAGGAAAGAAAAAAGGAGGAGGGCGGCAATGCGCACTTATATCGCCATCGACTTGAAATCGTTTTATGCGTCCGTCGAGTGCATCGACCGCGGACTCGATCCCATGACGACCAACCTCGTTGTGGCAGATAAAAGCCGCACGGAAAAGACGATCTGCCTTGCCGTATCTCCCTCCCTCAAAGCCTACGGTATTCCCGGCAGGGCACGCTTGTTCGAGGTCGTGCAAAAAGTCCGAGAAGTCAACCGTCAGCGGCAGAGGAACGCACCGAACGGCAAACTGACGGGCAAATCCTGTTTCGCGCCCGAACTCAAAGCGGATAAAACGCTTGCCGTCGATTACCTCGTCGCGCCGCCGCGGATGGCGTACTACATGGAGATGAGTACGCGCATCTATCAGGTGTACCTCAAATACGTTGCTCCGGAGGATATGCACGTCTATTCCATCGACGAGGTGTTCATCGACGCGACGGACTATATCAAGGCGAGAAAATGCACCGCCAAAGAGTTTGCCAAGACGATCATGCAGGACGTATTGCAGACGACGGGCATCACGGCGACTGCGGGCATCGGCACGAACCTGTATCTCTGTAAAATCGCAATGGACGTTGGGGCAAAGAAAATCGCGGCGGATGCAGACGGCGCGCGCATCGCAGAGTTAGACGAGATGACTTACCGCCGCACATTGTGGGATCATACGCCGCTCACCGATTTCTGGCGGGTGGGCAAAGGCTACGCCGAAAAGCTGGCGTCCGTCGGCATCTATACGATGGGCGATATTGCTCGCTGTTCTCTCGGCAAGATAACCGATTACTACAACGAAGATCTATTGTATAAGTTATTCGGCGTCAACGCGGAACTGCTCATCGACCACGCCTGGGGCTGGGAACCGTGCACGATCGCGGACATCAAGGCATATAAGCCGGAGGCAAAGAGCATCGGCTCGGGGCAGGTGTTGCAGGAATCGTATCCGTTTGAAAAGGCGCGGCTGGTCGCCGACGAAATGGCGGACGCTCTCGCGCTCGACCTCGTGAGCAAAAACCTTGTGACCGATCAGATCGTGATGACGGTGGGCTACGACATTGCTAATAAGGACTACAAGGGCGAGATAACGATAGACCGCTATGGCAGGAAGATACCTAAGCACGCACACGGTACGCAGAATCTGAAAATGCAGACTTCCTCGGAAAAACTTATCCGCGCCGCAACATTGGAACTCTTTGACCGAATCGTAGATAAAGACCTTCTCGTGCGCAGACTGTATATCACGGCAGGGAAGGTGGTGGACGAAAACGAGAAGAAAGAGCCTGTATCCGAGCAGATGAACTTTTTTACCGACTATGCGGCGGAAGAAAAGAAGAAGGCTGAGGAAAAGGAACGGCTGGAAAAGGAGAAAAAGCGGCAGCAGGCGGTTCTCGACATCAAGAACAAGTACGGCAAGAACGCCATTCTCAAAGGAATGAATCTGGAAGAGGGGGCAACGGCAAAGAGCCGGAACGGACAGATAGGAGGGCATAGGGCATGAGCAAGTATGACGATATCATAAACCTCCCGCATCACCGTTCCAAAACGCACCCGCATATGGCGCTCATCGACCGCGCGGCGCAATTCGCGCCCTTTGCGGCACTGACGGGGTACGGCGATGCGATCGATGAAACAGCGCGGCTGACGGACGGCCGCCCGGACTTGGATGAACAGGAGCTCGCAGAATTGAACGAACGCCTGTTGCAGATCATGGCGAAACCGGATACCGCCGTTTGTATCACCTATTTTGTTCCCGACGAAAAAAAGGAAGGAGGGCGATATGAACAGGCGGAGGGAACAATCAAAAAGATAGACGAAACTGCGAAAGCTATCGTAATGGATGGCGTGGAGAGGATCCCGCTGGCGGATATCGTAGAACTGAACGAAACATAAACAGCATTTCAATACATAAAAGCCGATCGTTTGAAAACGGTCGGCTTTTTCCATTCCAAGAAAAGGAGAAATGCGATGTATTTCAAAAACGAAGCGCACAAAACGGCATTCGTCCATGCGGCGAAGAAAGCGAACTCAAAGGACAGGCGGCTGATGTGCAAACTGTATCTTCTGACGGCAGACCGAGCATTGTGGCGTGCGGCAAAACGAGAAAGCAACGGCGGGAAATATCCGCTTGGCAGGATCCGTCTGGCATTCGGTACGGAGAGCAGTTATACTCTTCTCTGTTGTGCAAAAGACCTGACGCTCGGCACGGATCATATCACCGCAGCCGATCTTGCCGACAGGGAAGTGATCTCCCCGAAACTATATAAGATCGTTGAAACGGCAATGTCTATCCGCAGGTACGGCATCAGCGAAACGAAGGATAGCGGGTGAGGCGAGTAGAATGAAACAGATCGTGCTGAATATACGGAACGGTGAGAAAAATACAGACATCGCCTTTCCCTGTGTGGAAGAGGAACTCGGCAAAGCACTCGCGTCAATCGGGCTTATCAATTCTCCCTCGCCGAAAGCCTATGTGACGGAAGTGGTAGAGCCGGATGCGCTTTGCCTGTTGGAGAGTAAAGTCGTTGATCTGGACGAAGTGAATTATCTCGCTAAACTTATGGACAGCGAAGACGAGACGGAGAAAAACACGTTGTTTGCCGTAACAGCGTGTGAGGGATATGACACGCCGAAAGAACTCATCAATTTGCATTTTAATCTTGGCTGTTATACGCTTGTACAACCAACGGATGATGCGGAGGCCGTAGGTCGCAGATATATGTATTCGATGAAACCGTGCATGACAATGACAGAAGCGGCAAATACAGATTTTGAGAAAATCGGAAAAGATATGCTCGTTTTGAAGAAAGGGATACAAACCGATTACGGAACAGTTTTTCGCAACGAAGAAGTTGAAGGACAGGAAATCTACGACGGGCAGGTGTTTCCGTGTTATCACTATACGGGAGAAGAGTTGCTGTGCATTGAAGCGGAATACAAAGACAAAAAGGAATACCTATATTTGCCCGAAGAGCCGATGTCGATCACCAAAGCATTGCACAGGTTGGGCGCGGAAAAACCGGATGACTGTATCTATCAATTAGAAGATTTAAGTTCGCTGCCGTGGAACGATCTCTTCAAAAATATTTTGTCGGAGAACAATATTTACCGAGTGAACGAATTGGCGCTCACGGTCAGAGAGAAACAAATCAATATGGCGAAACTGTTCAAGTTCGTAGAGTATGCTGTAGCTGAATCGTTTGATACAATCTTAAAACTCGCGGAGCATATCAATAATTTTAACTATATAAGCGAGGTCGGCAGTTACGGGGAATTGGGAAAGCATGTCATACAGAATTATCTATTGGATGATCTGCCGAAGAGATTTGAGGAATGCATCGACTATGAAACTCGCGGTGAAATATTTGCGGATGAGGTCAAGGGGAAATTCTTAAACGGTGGTTTTGCGTATATAAGCGAAGGTAAGTCGCTGGAAGATATCTTGTCGGATGCAGATATGCGCATGGGAGGAATCCAATGACCAATACGATCGTTGAAAGAGATAGAAGGAGGTATATGAATGAACGAATGGGAGAAACTTCATGAAGCGGCAACCCGCTACAAAAAGATGTATCCGAAAGGTACGCGTATCGAATTATTGAGCATGGCAAACGATCCGCGGCCGGTGGCGAACGGAACGCGCGGCACGGTACAACTTGTCGACGACATAGGACAGTTGCGGGTAGTATTCGACAACGGACTGGCGATCGGCGTCGTGCCGGGCGAGGATTCTTTCCGCGTACTCACGGAATCGGAAATAATGGCAGAGCAAAAAGCAAAAGAGGAATATGTCAACTTTGGGGACGGATGCCAAATCAAACTTCCCGAAAAACCGATAAACTGTTCAAGACTCGGTTATTTTGACGAACTCGAAGAGGAATGCTGGCATCTTATAAAACAATATTGCGCGACATTCGGGATAGAACTCATGCCGCAAGAGGACGGAGAGGCACCCATCAGTTTCGATATAGCCAAAGGGATACAGGACTATATTTTAGAACAATTTGAGGACGCCGGCGTACGGTTCAATTTCGAAGCGCAGGAAACGGACGAAGCGGAAGATCCCGCACAGAGTATGTAAGGGGGTGAAGAGGAGAGCAGGCACAAGAAAATAAACAAAGCGAGGTCGGATGGCGTATGGCTATCCGATTTTTTGATATGTTCGCGGGCATCGGCGGATTCCGCAGCGGGTTGGAGGCAATCGGTGGATTTGAATGCGTAGGGCATTGCGAGATAGATAAGTTTGCAAATCAGGCGTACAACGCCATATATGAGCCAAAGGGGGAGGTATATTATGAAGACGCAAGACAAATCGAACCGAAAGGAATGCCGGATTTCGACCTATTATGCGGCGGATTTCCTTGCCAAAGTTTTTCGATCGCTGGAAGACGGGGCGGCTTTGCCGACGCAAGAGGAACTTTGTTCTTTGAAATTGCCCGGATCGCTGCCGTTAAAAGACCTGCATATCTTCTGCTTGAAAACGTACCCGGCTTGTTATCGCATGACGGAGGCAGAACATTTGCGGCCATCCTCGGCGCGCTTTCTCAGTTGGGGTACGATGTCACATGGCAGGTGCTTAACAGCAAGGATTTCGGTGTGCCCCAATCCCGAAAGAGAGTGTATATTATCGGATATCTTGGAGAAAGAAGCGCCGGCGAAGTATTTTCTTTCACAGAGTCAAATGGAAAGGCTCTTATGCAAATACTCCCCGGACGGGAAGGAACTCGGGTGTACTCGCCGCGAGGCGTGTCGATAACGCTGACGAGCGAAGCGGGCGGGTTTGGCGGCAAGACGGGATTGTATGACATCAATCTGCCGATCAAGGTGAAAACGAAAGCGGGGTATCAGCTTGCATATCCCGGCGACAGTATCGACCTTGCGTATCCGAACCAAAACTCGCGCAGAGGGCGGGTGGGCGATAAGATCGCGCATACGCTGACGACGAGCAGTTCGCAGGGATATTTTTTTATTGATATGAACGAAGGCGCAAAACTGACGGACACGGCGCGGTGTATCACCGCGCGGCAGGATTCGGGGATCAGTAACCGCAAGGGCGAGCATTCGGCAGTATTCATCGAGGATGCGCCGCGGGCGATTTTGACGCCGGATAAAGAGTATCCGAGGCAACAGGGCAGGCGTTTCAAACAACCGGAAGAGCCGATGTTCACTCTCACGGCGTGCGATAAGCACGGGGTAATCCGCTACGGAAAGGTGCGCAGGCTCATGCCCATCGAATGCTGGCGGTTGCAGGGTTTTACGGACGAACAGTTCCATAAAGCAGAAGCAACGGGGCTGAAAGATGCACAGCTCTATAAAATGGCGGGAAATGCGGTGAGTGTTCCCGTCATTTCCGCGATCGGAAGAATGATAAAGGAGATCGATAAGCAAAGATGAATGAGCAGCCTGAAACGGGAAAAGAATTTCGGAAATGGTTGGAGGAGGCCAGTCCGCGTGTATATGAGATCAGGGACGGGGATAGGGCCGATTTATATATAAAAGCGGAAAAGAATAAAGATTTCTCGTATTTGTATCATTACACGACGTCAGAGCCTGACGGGGTAAAGCGTTTCCGGAATTTTGATTATGCAGGTATTTTTTGTAAATCGGACGGACTGATTTATAATGCATGCGGCGAAATAGAAAAATTTTTCCCCGGCATAGAATATCCGTTCGAAGAAGAAAGAATGCTTGCGGATGTCGAGAACAGAGTGCGAGAAATGATCGAAGAGTATGTGTCGGAAAAATATGCCGATACGGATAAAGTCGCTCTTACTGACAAGTATGCCGAGATGATGAATCGAGCGGCAGACGACGTTTTGCGTTATAAAACACAAAAAAGTTTTTTGGCGGGAATAAAAAGCGATGCACCGTATCAGAGCGGATATCGATTTATCGGCATGAAAGAAGATTGGCTGTTAGAATATATAAAAGACAAACAAGGCTATATCAAGCGGCTCGGTGAAAAATATATAAAGGAAAACGCTGATACAATAGCATTCGACTATGCAAAATACAAGCGATTGCAGGTCGAATTGAAAAAATTGGAAGAACTGGCAGACAGTCCTTTGCATAGGCTACGGGAAATCCGAAAAGCCGTGGAATCTGTAACGACACAAAAAGTTACAGTCACAATAGAAAAGGAGAGTCAGCAATTTACGTTCAGGGCGTCGGCAAGCGCCCTGCGAGCCGGGGACAGAAGATGGTTCTCGCCGTGGGTAATGGAAACGGCTGACAGGAACGCATTTTGGGAAAGGTTCGGAAACGGAACATCGTTTCTGCCCGAAGAAGTGACGGCAATCTATCAACGTAACCAGTGTATTTATACGGCGAAACCGTTTATTTCAACAGAAGAAGAAACGGAAAGTATAACACAAAAGATGTAAGGAGGGGAAATGCAAGAAAAGACGCTGAAACTGGAAATATCGCACACAACATCGAGCGGCAAGGTGCATTACGGTACACTCGAACTGCCCGCAAGCGAATTGGAGATCGAGGACTCCTTGCAGCAAACAAGGACGAATGCTGAACATCAGGAGTTTGACGAATTAGCCGTTTACCATTGCAAACCGTTTTGCGGCTTGCTCGGGAAACGGTTGGACGGTTCTTCGATAAAAGAACTGAATTTTTTTGCCAAACGGCTCAATCTTCTGAATGAAGACGAAAAATTGGTGTTGCAGGCGGTAGTGCAAAAATATTTGGAAGGAAAGGACGAAAATCAACTTGTAAGTATAAAAGACCTTATCAATATGACCTACGGATTAGACAAAGTTTCCGTGCTTTCCGCGGTATCGAACGATGCGCAGCTCGGACAGTTCGCGATCGAAAACGATTTGCATCCCGACATCGAGGAACTTTCGGCAGAATCAATTCGGCTTTTGGACAGGGCAGCGGTCGGGAGATGGATGCGGGGGAATGACGGCGGCGTATTTGTCGGCGATAAATATGTTGTCGCCGGAGAGTATGAACTTGCGGAAGTATATGACGGGATCACGCTTCCATCCCAAGAGCAGGAAGAAAGGTATGTTTTTCGCTTGAAAGTATCTGCTCCGTCAGCGGAAACGGGTAAGGAGGAAAACTCTTCGCAATGGCTCACGCTGCCCGCAATGCGTATCGAGGCGGACAAACTCGCAAAATCGCTCGGCGCGGAAAAGATCGAAGATTGTGCCTGCATCGAGTTCGAATCGGTGATCCCGCAAATCGATAAAGAGGACATAAACGGGTTATCCGATTTTACGTCGCTCAATTATTTGGCGGGGCGATTTATCAAGATGTCACCTGAGTATCGTATGAAATATAAAGCGGTGTTGAGCCGCGAAAGGAACTTCGATCTTGGCAATGCATTGCAAGAGATACAGCGGTTGGATCAATACCAACTCGATCCTCAAGTAGAGTACGCGCACGAATATTTCAGAGAATATCTTTGCCGACATTTAGATCCGAAGTTCGACACGAGATGGCTGGACGATCTCAACTTCATGAAAGAGGGGCAGGTATTAACGGAGCGGACGGGTGCGGCACGGACGCCTTACGGGCTCATATCGCCGCCGGGCGGAGAATTATATGCAAACATTTCGCGCCGGAAACAGGAAAACATCCGGGATGAAAAAATGCAGGCAGTAGAGTTTATGGATCGCAAAGCGCTATTTTCCGATACTCGATTGAAGAAGAACGAAATTCCGGAAGGGCTGTATCGCTACGAACTGCGCGACAGAGGAGACGGAGAGTTTTGTACCGTAGAAAAGGAAGTCGTCGTCAACCATGCGGGTACGCTGCTCATGAAAGAACCGCTCGATCTCGGAGAAAACGGGTATATCGAACTGGACAACGAAACGGGGCTGAATTTTTTAGGGTATGACCAAACGATGCAGGAATTTATGACGCAAGAAAAACAGGAAGAAGAACAAAAAGAAGAAGGAGGAATCACGCAATGAGCGTAACGGCGATAGAAGCGGAAACGCTTCGGCATATGAAGGGCAAAGAAGGTCTCATCATTCAGGGCTGCGGCGGGGACCTTGGCGAGTGGGTGAAGGGGATCAACGACGAACTGACAAAAGAGGGCATCCTGCTGGACGGCACGCGGATCAAAGACTGCAAACGATTCACGAACGGGGAATTGACCTGCCTTTTATTCCCGTTCGACGGCGCGAAACTCGATACGGGCAAACTTGCCATGTGGCGTCTGCGTACGCGCGGATCATACGGCGGCACATGGCTTTCGGACTATGTCCCCAACCGTTTGGGCGGGTTTATCGAGGGAGAGCCGAATCAAAAGTTAAAGCCGGATTGTCCGCTCATCGGGCAGGACGGAAACATCTTCAATCTTGTAGGCATCGCCTCGCGCACGCTCAAAAGGAACGGAATGGCGGAAGAAGCGAAAGAAATGACGGGGCGCGTATTTTTGAGTAAAAATTACGATGATGCACTCAATATTATCGGGGAATACGTCAACATCACGTCATGCGACGAGGACGAAGGCATGGGGATGTTTCTGCGGCAGTAAATAAAGAAAAATTCAGACAGGGCGGTATCGATCGTTTCCGAAGAGACGATCGGTGCCGCTTTTTCTCTTTCGGGATCGATCCCGCAAAGAGGGGTGATCGACAATAAAAACGCCTGTATCGCGCGTGGGGAACAAGACGGGTATTATCCACATTCTGTATGCCGTATTTCCCGTAAGGTACGGCAGATTTATCGACGTGTTCGGCGGATCGGGGAGCGTGCTGTTGGGCAATCCAAGCCCGCCGCCGTTCGAAGTGTATAACGATTTCGATAGGAACCTCGTCAATCTCTTCCGCTGCATGAAAGAGCGGGCGCTGGCGACGATCCGCGAACTTGGATTCTGCAATCTCAATTCCCGCGAGGATTTCAATGTGATAAAGGAATTTTTCGAGCACGGAGAATTTTCGGACGAATATCTCGGCGAGGAACTGCTGTTGACCAAACTCATGCTTCCTCCGCCGGAAGCGGAAGAACTCAAAGAACTGCGGACGCGCATTGCGGGCGAGTATGACGTGCGCAGGGCCGCGATGTTTTTGAAACTTCTGCGTTACAGTTATTCGAGTGGTTGTAAATCATACGCCTCGCAGCCGTTCGATCTTCGGCGGCTGTTTTCCCTGATACGGGAATTGGAAGATCGGATGGCGAACGTGGTGATAGAAAATCAGGACTTTGAAACGCTCATCAAACACTATGACCGCCCGGACGGGTTCTTCTACGCGGATCCTCCGTACTTTTTGAGTGAGGAAATGTACGATACGGAATTCGATTGGAACGACCATATCCGGCTCCGCGACACGCTCGCAGATATAAAGGGCAAATTCCTGCTCTCATACAACGACTGCGCGGAGATCCGAAAATTGTACGACGGCTTTTCCGTGTTCGACTTTTCGCGCATACATTCTATGGCGCAACGGTATTCGGCGGGAAAGGAATTCAAGGAACTGCTTATCGGGAATTATGACCTCTATGAACGAGAGAGGAACAGGCCGCGGCAGATGTCCATGTTCCGAAACGATTTCGACTATGAAAAAATATTGAAGGAGTGTATTCTGAAATGCAAGATAAAAAATTGAACTATGTCCTATTATCTGTCCCTTTGGAAGCGTTGGAAGACGCAGGCATAAGCCCGGGCAGCCTGTTGGAGATCGCGGCGGAAGAGAAAAAGGTCTGTATCCGCGCGGTGGAGGACCTTTCGGACTTCGTCTGCGACGGAGACTGCGAAAACTGCCCCGTAAACGAACTCGACTGCGACGGGAATTGCGGCGGCTGCCCGTGCAAAGATAAATGCGAAGATGCGGAGGTATGAAATGGAAAAGATTTATCGTGTACTCGGAAAGAGGGGGAGGGTAACGATCCCGTATGAGATCCGGCAGAAAGTGGGGTTCAGTCAAAACGACGTGCTGTCTTTTGAGAGATCGGAGGACGGCAGAACGGTGACGGTGCGCAGGGAACGCATCTGCGACTGCGCGAAATCGGAGCCGGGCGGTGCGAAAAACGAGGTGACGCTGTACGATTTTCTGAACAGTCTCACGCCGAAACAGCAGCGCGCGGCGCTTATCCATCTGTCGGTGAAATGGGCGGAAACGCAGGGAGAAAACATGAATGCCAAGGTATAAGCCCATCTATCCGTATTCGCGCCGGGAAGCAGAGCGTACGGGCGAATTAAACTTATGGTCGGAAAGTTATGCGGAAAACTGCACCTGCGCGCGCGACATCGACCGCGCGATCGCGGACGGATACGGCGATAACCGGTTGGACAGAGAGTGCGTGAAAAAGGTCATATCCGAATACGGCTACGACCGCGTGAATTGGATACTCGCCAACACGATCCGCGAGGGCGAGCATGACGGCAGGTACAGCAGGGAGAATAAGGAATGGGCAAAAAGATTCAGTGTGCCGAAAGATGAGAACTTCAGCAATATGAACTTCGCATTGCGATCGCATCCGGGGCTCGTGGATATATTCACGGACCTTGTCCGAAAAGCATGGCAGAATCTCGGGTTATACGAAGCGGATCAATGCTATCCCGAAAAGATGGATCTCAAAGGCAAGATCGTGGCGATCCGTCCAGACTGTCTGAAAGACGAGTACAAGAGCGCGCTCGATCAACTGTTTTATGCGGAAGGCGGGTTCGGCTGCGATCCGAACGCGATAGGCAGAAAGGTGTACGGGCGGTTCATAAAAGACGGGGAAAGGGCATGGTTCATGCGGGACGAGATACAGGGCGTGGTGAAACTCGACCTTCTACCTGAATGGGCGAAAGCGAAACAGGCGGAATGGTCGGGCGAAGCGGCTAAAATGCAAGTGAACTTGGAGGGATCGCAATGAAAATAAAGGTATTCCAAATCGTATCCAAGCGGGATAAGCGGAACGTGAAATTCGCGGGCTTGGAAGAGATGAAAAAGTATCAGGGCAGCGACAAAGTCAATGCCGCCCTCTATGAGGAGGTGTTCGAAGGCGATGTCGACAGGAACACATTGGAAGGTGTGTACGAACTTCTCAACACGGATCGCCCGCCGCTGTACAGGGGGCATTCTATGTCGGTGTCGGACGTTGTCAAGACGGAGGACGGATTCTTCTATTGCGACCGATACGGGTTCAAGAAAATTGATTTCGACGAATCGTTCGCAACAAAACCGAAGGATCTTTTACGCATCGTCTTTGTCGAGCCGGGCAAGCCCGCATATGCGGCGGAGATAGAAAGCAGTTTGCGTGCGGAACAACGTGCGGTCGGCGGCATGGTCGAAGTGGTATCGAACGGAGACGGTACGCTCATCGTTTGCAACGAAGAAGGGAAACTCATCGGGCTGCCCGCAAACCGCAGGATCGCGGGCGGCGCGGATATTCTTGTAGGGAACTTTTTTGTCATAGGAGAAGACGGGGCCGACTTCCGTTCATTGACGGACGAGGAGATTCAAAGATATACGGCTCTGTTCGCCGAGCCGGAAGAGATCACGGACGAGGAGGTGGAAGCGAGCATCTACGCGAAGTTTATTCCCGAATAAAGTAAAGAAATGAGCAGCGAGGCGGTGACGGGCATGAAGAAAAAAGTATATATCTGCGCCCCGCTCGGCGGAAACGTACAGGAGAATCTGGAACGCGCGATCCGCTTTGCAACATACGCATTGCGAAGCGGAGCAGCGCCCGTTGTGCCGCATTTTTATGCGCTTTGCCTCGACGACGCAGATCCGAAAGAGCGGGAGATCGGAATGAGCGCGGGGTTGAGCCTTTTATGGTTCTGCGACGAGATGTGGATATTCGGGGACGAGATCACGGACGGAATGCGTGAAGAGATACGATTCTGCCAAAACATGAAGATAAAAACAAAGCGGATCAGGGAGAAAGAAATAAAGAAAACAAACGGAGGTGGTGAATCCCGATGAACAAGAGATATTGGAAGTTTCTCACGGTAACAGCGGTGACGATGCTGATCGTTGCATTGTTTTCCGTATCGGTCATAGGTGTGTCGGCGGCAACGGGCGATGTTGCGGGTGCGGTGGAGGATACATGGAACTCAGCGCAGGGGCAGATAAAAGCGGTGGTGAACAATGTCGTATTCCCCGTAGTGGATATGATCCTCGCCATTTTGTTTTTCGTAAAACTCGGTACGGCGTACTTCGATTACCGCAAACACGGACAGTTCGAATTCGTCGCGCCGTGCATCCTGTTTGCGTGCCTCGTATTCACGCTGACTGCGCCGCTGTATATCTGGGATATCATAGGATAGGAGACGGGTATGAATTTTTTTGAAAAAGAAATGCGGAAAATGTTCGGGCAGTGTGAACTTTTGCATGATTCCAAGTTTTGCGGCAAAATGATGATAGCAAAACTGGACGAAGATCTCCGTTTGAAACTGCAGTTTGTGACGATGAGATATGCCGACAATTATGAGGCAATCCAGGCTACTGTTTTGAAACGCGATGAGGGGGTGGTGGATTGCCATGTTTTCATATTTTCGGATGTAATCGGATATAAAAGAAAGTATGCGTCGGAGAAGGTAAAGCCATATATGTGGGAAGACGGAGAACGATCTTGTTGGTATACGCCCGTCACGGATAAAGAAAAGCAACAAATCGCGCATACGGTCTTGGAGTATGCGGAAATGTTCGTGTCTCCCGCTATAGAACAGCGGCTTTGAGGAGAAGAAGTATGTTCGGTTGGTTGGAAGATTTGATCAGCGGCATCACAGGCGCGATTTCGGACGCATTTGCGGGGATAGGACAGACGATCTCGAACACCATCTGGTCGACGATGATGAAGTGGATGTACGAAACGGTATTCGACGCCATTGCTGACTTTTTCACGATGATGGGAAGTATGGGCGCGGAGATCTTCGATCTGTCGTGGGTACAAGCGACGGTCGAACTGTTCACGCTGTTCGGTTGGGCATTGTTTGCGGCGGGCGTCGTCGTGGCGGTTTTCGATCTCGCAATTGAGTATCAAAACGGCAGGGCAAACATCAAAACGACCGCATTGAACATTCTGAAAGGCTTTTTTGCCTGTTCGCTCATAGGCGTCGTGCCGATATCACTATACAAATTTTGTATCTCTCTGCAACATGAATTTGCGGGCAACCTTGCGAGCCTGTTTGCGGGCGGTAAGGCGACGAGCATCGCGCAGCAGAGTCTGTATATTTTACAGCATAATTTTGCTCAGGAAATGGTCACGGGCAGTTTGTTCAATCTGTTGGCGCTCATCGCCTTTGCGTATTGCGTGATCAAGGTGTTTTTCCAAAATATCAAGCGCGGCGGGATCCTGCTCGTGCAGATGTCGGTGGGCTCGCTGTATATGTTTTCCGTGCCGAGAGGGTATTCGGACGGGTTCACGCAATGGATGAAACAGGTCGCGGCGATCTGTCTTACGGCGTTCATGCAGACAACGCTCTTATTTTTGGGATTGATGACGTTCAGCGAAAATATGCTGCTCGGACTCGGCGTCATGCTCGCGGCGAACGAAGTGCCGCGCATCGCGCAACAGTTCGGATTGGACAGCTCGGCAAAGTTCAATCTCATGAGCGCGGTACACGCCACGACGACGGCGATCAACCTTTCAAGAACGGTCGCGAGGGCAGGCAAATGAGGAGAAAACTATGAAAAGCAACAACGAATTGGAAGCAAAGGATCTGCGCATTGACGATTTGGAAGTGGATGACGAGTGGCAGCAAGTTATCGTCGCGTATATGGAAACATGGTTCGACGTCGATAGAAAGTTTCATTTGGATATCAATTCGCAGGAGGGTACATGGCTGAACATGACCGTGTTTTTTAATCCTTATAAAGATACGGTCAGTATCCTGTGTGATATTGACAGCGATGAAGGTTGCGAAGAGTTTTATTATGAGCCGACGAGGAACGAAGCGGAATTCATAAAGGATATGATCGCGCAGAAATTGCAGATCGAGTGCGACCAGACTCCGAAAGAATTCTGCGAGCATTATTATGACGAAGGACAGGAGGTCGCACAATGACGCATTATCTGTATCCGAAGAACCTGAAAGCAAAGGCAAACCTGTGGCTTTGGGGAATGAAAGACTTTCTCATGCTATGCGTTCTGGCGGTGGTGTCCGTGTTTCTGCTCGTGGAATTCGGTTGGCTCGTTCCCGTCGCAGTCACGCTATGCTTTGCATTCCTCACCATTCGCAAAGAAGACATGACCGTACTCGATTATATCCGCTATGCGGTCAGATATTTTCTGACCGATCAGCAGTATTACGAATGGCGACAATGATTTTTCCTTAAACGCTTGACAATATTTCGGTATGCCGATATAATGATAACCGTAAGGTGAAACACAGATGCGGTTAAATGAGATCATAGAAAAGAAAGGGATCACAAAATATCGGCTTGCGAAGGAAAGCGGGGTACCGCACGCGACACTGAACGATTTATGCAGCGGGAAAACGCGTATAGAAAAGTGTTCGGCGGAAACGTTATATAAGCTTGCACAGGCATTGAATGTCCCTATGGAGGCGTTTATGGAAGAATCGGCGGAAAAGAGAGCGGAAGAAGAACGGATCCGCGCCTATGAATACGGTTTGCCCGGGTATTTGCAGCACGATTTGGACGCATATAAGGAAGGTCTGAAAAACGGTTCTACGTTGATGGATTGCCTGTGGTGTGAATTGTACGGCAGCATCAACATTGCGGAAATCAACGACGGGGCGATCACGCCGGAACACGCGGATTATCTGCGGCAGAAATTTCTGTGGAGGTAAAGATGATCGATTTTACAAATTGTAAAAGAGTAGTCAGCCGTGCATATAACGGAGCGAATGGTAAAAAAATCGCAATTGAATATCAAGGCGAGCAGTATATGCTGAAATTTCCGCCGTCAGGAAAAGAGAAACCGACTGAATTATCCTATACAAATAGTTGTTATAGCGAGCATATAGGGAGCAGTATTTTTAATATGCTGGGGATTGAGGCTCAAAAGACAATGCTCGGTCGGTTTAAGGTCGGTGACAGAGAAAAGATAGTCTGTGCGTGCTTGGACTTTACGGCGGGAGGAAAGATATTATATGATTTTTGTTCGATAAAAAATACGGTTATCGATTCGGAACACGGCGGAACGGGAACAGAATTGGAAGATCTCGAAGATACGATTGCAGGGCAGCAGTTCGTAAATCCGGAAGTATTGACAGAGCATTTTTGGGATATGTTCATAGTAGATGCGTTGCTCGGAAATTTTGACCGACATAACGGAAATTGGGGATTTCTTGTCGATCCGATATCGCAGAAAGCAGAGATAGCGCCGATTTACGATTGCGGCAGTTGTTTATTGCCGCAGGCGGATGAAAACATCATGCATTTATTGCTGACAAATGAAGATGAACTGAACGCAAGAATATATCGCTTTCCGACATCTGCAATTAAAGAGGGAGGGAAGAAGATCAATTATTATGATTTCTTAATGGCGGCTGAAAACGAGGACTGCAATAAAGCATTGATGCGAATATATCCTCGGATCGATTTGGATTCGATTTGCTATTTTATTGATGCCATAGAGCCGCTTTCTTCTCTGCAAAAATCTTTTTATGAAAGGTATTTGACGGCAAGGTACGATAAGATACTTGTTCCTGCTTATGAGCAGGTTCAAAGCGGAAGTATGACGCTAAAGCAATAAAAAGACGTCTGGAATCAGGCGCAATAAAGGAAAAGCAGAATGAAAGCATCGCAGTACGCGATGCTTTTTGTCATTATGGGAGAAAAAGGGGATGGCAACAAAAAATAATAAAAGGCAGAAAAAGAAAAACGGTGCGTCGGTGCAGGAATTACTCGGAATCAAGGCGTTTACAGAATACGGGATTCAAACGAATCGCGGAGAACTTCTGTTTTTCAAAGTGAGACCGACGAATATCTCGGTTCTGTCGCAGCCGAGCGTGGAAACGAAGATACGGAACTGACGTTAGTCCTTTCTGCCGTGCCGGATGTGGAAATCTCCTGCACGGATTCGGCGGAATGCTTTGACGAGAACAAAGCCTATCTCATGGGAAGGGCTGAAGAAGAGAAAAACGAGAAAGTGCGTTCGCTCATCAGGCGCGACATCTCTTTTTTGGACGAGATACAAACAGAGATGGCAACGGCGCGACAATTTTTATTTATAGCGCGATGCCGAAACATGAAAGCGCAGCAGGTATTCGCGCGGGCGAACCAGATCCAAAAAGCAATTTCCGAGCAGGGCTTTGAAGCACGGCGTATGGATAAGGGAGAGATAAAGCGGCTGTTGGCACTTTACTTCGATGCGTCTATGTACGGAGAGCAGATGCCCGACAGCGACGGAGAACAGTTTTTCGACGAATGTATGGAGAGAACACAATAAGGGATTTAGGTAAATATTGACAAAATAGTTGAAATAGTATATGCTGGTGTCAGATAAAATCCGGAGATAGAGAAGAAGTAACGAAAGCGGACTTGAAAAAAAACTATACAATATAAGAGCAAAGAGCTGCTCGATTGCATAATCCTGCTTTTTGCTCATTTGGGAGAAGAGAAATGCGCTATATGCTGATGCATAAATGTTTCGCTGTAGCAGAACTTGTTTTTGATGAGACAACGGGAAGTATAATTAAAATCGGTACCGTATATGATAGAGACCGCTTGCCCGTAGGGGTAACGGAAAGAAACGGGAAAGCGGATCGTTTTTTGCTAAACGAATGGTGGCGAGACCGTTCGCTCCCGGACACGCGTCAGGGAATCAAAGATGCGTTGTATGCGTTGAAAATCAGTAATCCGCAAGTCTTAGCTATTCGCGGCTATGGTTTTAGCCTTTCAGATGCCTATTGGATTCTGCCGGAAAGTTCAAACATCAATTGGTATGACTTGAATTTTTTTGGCAATGCATTCTCGCGTACTTTACCGAAGAACGGCTGTACGAGGTCATCTCGGAATATGCCGCCGTGGGGATCGAGAGTTTTTACTATTGGGAAAAAGAGTCGGCGACGATCTCGGACGGGGAAAACCTATATTCGTATTCGGACGGGAAGAAAGTGCTTGCCAATTCCGTACAACTCGGCGAGAACATCGTCTGCTATCTGAACGGCGAACCGTTCGAGGGAACGCTCGTGGAGCGCGAGGGCGAAAGCATACTCACGGTCGCGGACGAGTGGGGCAACACCTGCGAGTATTCGCTCATCATTATCCGCACGGCGCCGCAGATCCTGTATGCGACGGGCGAGGGCAGCGCCAATACCGTAACGTTTGACAGGACGTACTATTTCAAAGACGCCGTAACGGTGTCCATAGCGGACGCATACGACGAGATGGCGATGTTCAACGTGTATGATGAGGCGGGAACGCTTATCGGCAGTTTCAGCCTCGGTGAAACGTACACGATCACGGGCAGCGGCAGTTATACGGTGGAGGCGGTGAACCACAACGGCAAATCGCAGGTGTTCTCGCTCATTATCTCCCGCAACGCGCCGATCGTAGAGGTGACGGAGAACGGAAAAAATAAGACGCTCGACATTGCCATAACGGAAAGCATCGATAAGGAATCGCACATTCAGACGTTGGAGATTTATAAATCGACGAACGGCGGCGATACCTGGGAACTTCTGACGGCAGACGATTACGGTACGGCAATTTCGGCAGATGTTCTTTCCTATCGTTTCCGCACGTCGGGACTGTACAGGATAGTCGTAACGGACGAATTCCGCACGGGCATCGACGCGGTCGTTTCGGAAAACGAGTACAAACAGCCCGCGCCCGAAGGGATCCTTTCCGGCGTGGAGAACGGAGGTTATACGAACGGCACCGTGTCGTTCGCGTGGACGGACGAAGCGACCGTTACCGTGAAGAAGGACGGCGAGCAGATCGAATATACTTCCGGCAAGGAACTGACCGAAGACGGGGCGTATGAGATTACGTTTGCAAACTTCGACGGGTACAGCACAACTTATACGTTTGTCATAGACACGGCAGCGCCCGAAGTTGCGATTGACGGCGTAACAGACGGAGGATCGGTGAGCGGAGACGTCAGTATTACGTTCGAAGGCGAAGGGCTCACCGCAGAACTGTTCAGAGACGGCAAGTCGCTCGGCGCGTATGTGTCGGGAACGGTCATCGCGGAGAGCGGAGAATATACGCTTGCAGTTACGGATCTGGCGCAGAACAAGACGGAAGTGTCGTTTACCATCGACAAAGAAGCGGACTTCGATATCAATGTGAACGATAAAGGGCTTTCCAACTCCGTTACGATCACGGCAAACGAGGAAGTTACGCTCGTTCTCACAAGGGACGGCGAGGTCGTGGAATACAAACCCGGCGATGCGATCACGCAGCCTGCGGTGTACACGCTTTCGATCATGGACGGGCTCGGTAATAAGGCGGAGATATCCTTCACGATCGTCGAGCCGCGCGTGCAGAAGTTCGAGCACAACTTCGACGAGGTTTCCGGTTTTGAAAAGGCGCTCGTGAACGGAGAGGAAAAACGGCTCAACTACGGCACGCTCGAACTCTTTGAGGACGGAACGTATGAAGTTGGGATCGTTGTTAGCGGCAAGACCTATACCTTTACCGTAACCGTGGACGCCACCGCACCGACGATTAAAATCGAAGGCGTGGAGAACGGCAGTAAGACGAAGGGCGGCGTTGTCCTTTCCGAACCGTCCGAAGCAGCGGAAGTCAAAGTCTATCGCGGCGAAGAGGAGATAGAGTATAAACTCGGAGAAACGATTTCGAAGGAAGGGGAATACCGTGTAACAGTCACGGACAAATGCGGCAACGCTATCTCATATACCTTCATCATCGAGGCGGGAACGAATTGGACGCTGATTATCTTGCTCGTTGTTCTCGGCTTGCTGATTGCGGGAGGTGTGGTGTTCTTCTTTATTCGAAGAAAGAGAGTCGCCGATCAGGACGAGGCATAAAAGGGTATAATAAGAGCGGGAGAGCATTTGCTCTCCCGCTTGCATACTTTTTTGAATTTCTCTTTACTTACAAGGGTGCAGTCTGCCCAATCGCTGAAAGGAGGCACCTGTCATGGTTGCAGGAGAATGTGAACGGCCCATTGGAACAAGTTATTACGGCAGAAAGAAGATAAGGTATTTCTTTGAGCTGTCGGCCAAAAGTAGAAAAAAGTATTGACAATGCCAAATAGCCGAAGTAAAATAGGGATAGTTTATATGAACTGACAGTTCATACATTTTCGTTTGGCCGAGGATTGAAAAGTTCCACTTCTCGACATAAAAACAAGTAAATTGTAGCGAAAGGTTAAATAAATTACAATTAATTGCGGATATGTTTCGGGGTGGTTCCTGTTATTTGTTTGAAGATGCGGCTGAAGTTGTCCATATTATTATAACCGCGTTGAATAACTACAGCCGAAACAGACAGATTGCTCGATTTTAACAGTTCTACCGCTTTGATGATGCGCTTGATGTATATATATTCCCTCCGCATGAGACCGTTCATTTTCTTTGAATATACTGCAAACGTTATAATATGGTCGCCGTACGCAAACACTTTGTAAACAAGGTTGTCAATGAGGAGTTTTGGTATTCCATGTCTGAGGTGGTGCCTTTGAGCATTTGCGACGGTGTATTCAAGTGCGTTTTTGTTTTCGCTCGATTTGTGTCAACCATCTTTTTGCTTGCTGTGACACACATATGCTTTTGCCTCGTGTGGCTTGTTCCTCAGCCCGCCGACATACTTTGCTGCAGTAACCGCAAAAGACTCTTCGCGTCAAAATGTACCGCGCTACCGCCGAATTTGCGCTCGCTAAAATTTTGCTCTGAATAAGCCGCTTTTGTACCTGTTCAAAAGTCAATTTATCTATGATTTGCGGGTAAGTGTTCGTGCTTATCCTTTTGTCGCGCATACATTCTTCCGTATAAAGCATTGCTTAACCAATTTTCAAACGTGCAAAAGTTGAATGGCAATTCCGCAAAAGTGTTCGCCATATTGGCGAGTAGGCGTTTTGTATTCGTTCAAAAACATGCTTTTGGGAATATTTAAATGGAAAAATTAAATTTAATTAAAGTTTTTAGTTATGAGTCTTTCGATATTGTAGGGGCGTAACACCCGTTTTCTTATGAAAGATTTTGCAAAAATAAGCCTTATCATAAAAGCCGAGGTCAAAAGCAATAGATTCAATAGAGGCATCCGAGTGTGCCAGCATGTAAGTAGCCTTTTCTACCCTGGCATGCAGCCGATATTGCGAAGGCGAACAGCCGATATATTGCTTAAACCTTTTTCGAAAGTATGTTTCGCTCATGGCACAGAGCTTGCTTAGATCTGTAATGCTCGTATTTTGATCAATATGACTATCCAGGTAATTCAGCGCAGGATAAATTTCGGCAAAGCGATCGACGGAAACAATTTTTTTATGTTTTGCTTCATCGGCAAGCAGGCCGAGCAAACGATAGAATGTTGCCGAAATATACACTGTTGAAGAAATAGACCCTTTTGTCAAGGCAATAACTTCTTCAAAACATTCAACCACACTTTTCGAAGCGAATGACATCAATTTAATAATTTTTTCAGACAGACAAGCATCCGTATTATCGCTGCTAATTTCAAAATTAATGAGCATTGTGCTTGGTTTTTCGCTATTCGAATGAAAAATTATTCTGTATTCCATCCCTTTCGGCAAATATAAAACATCTCCGTTTGCATAGCTGCATTTTTCTCCTGATTTATAAAAAATGCTTACTTCTCCGCATCGGATACATAAAAAAGCATGTGTTATGCGGGGTTTCGTCCAATAACCGTTATAAGATTCGCTTTGTTCCCAATATTGGTTAAGTCCGCAGATATTGCGAAAAGATAATCTGTCGTCAATTTCGGTTAGTGATACGATCTTCATGGATAACCTCCTACTATTTAATCATACTACAAAAAACCGAAAAATACAATCATCTGGAATGTTTTATACATTGTTTTTTTATGATTTGTAGTTATAATGAATTTATATTTATGTGCATGCGGTTCAAATTCTGATAAAATACATAAATTATAATCATATGTATTTGCAGAACCGATTGTGCAGAAAGGAGGAAAAAATGAGAAGGACAAACATCTGGATCATGGTTATGGCAGTTTTGCTGTGCCTGTCTGTCATGTCGCTCGTGCTGATCGGCTGTACCGATACGGGCGGGAATGCTGGCCCCACGGCTATTTCCATAACCAACAAGCAGGACTTGACTGCTGAATGGGAAGTGGGAGACCCTGACAGGACGGTCGGAATTTCTTTTACCCCCGATACGTACACGGAGGATGACTATCCCGTGACCGTTTCTTCAAACAATTCGGCAGTCATAACCGTCAGCGGCAAGACGTTGAAGGCGGTCGGCGTGGGTACTGCCACGGTCACGGCGACCGCGGGCGAACTCTCCGATACGGTCGAAATCACGGTCAGCCCTACGCTGGCGGGCATTTCCATTTCGAATAAAGACGCCTTGCAGGCCGTGTGGCACACGGGAGACGCCGACCGCACCGTAGAGATTTCTTTCACGCCTGACGGATTCACGCTGCAAGATGTACCCGTTACCGTCACGTCCGACGATCCTACCGTGATCTCCGTGGACGGAATGACATTGTCGGCCCTCAAAGAAGGCACGGCGACGATCACCGCTTCGGCGGAAGGCTTTACCGACAGCGTCGAGTTGAGCGTGCGCCCCGCCATCGAATCGATCAGCATCACCAATAAAACGGCATTGCAGGAAGATTGGAGCGTCGGAGACCCGCTTACCCGGACGATCCAGGTCGAAATTTCGCCTTCCGAATATTATAATGCCGACAATACGCCCGTAACGGTAACGGCAAGCCCCGAAGGGATTGTTACGATAGACGGCCTTACGCTGACGGCGGTCAACCAGGGCAGCGTAACGGTCACGGTAAGCGCGGGCGGCTTTGAAGATTCCGTCCAATTCGATACCGTTTTGGGCAACCCCACGATCAGTGTCATGCAGGATTCCGTAAGCGGTTACTACGGCAACCCGATCGCGCTGCCCTCGGCAACCGCCCAGACATGTGACGGGCGAACGCTGGAATATACGCTTTCCCTGCCGGAAGACACGGAAGGCGCTACATTGACCGGAGAATTTCTGGAAGCGACCACGGGCGGCGTATATGAGATTACGTACACCGCCACGGATACGCGCGGAACGGGTTTGATCGCTACCGCTACGGTCACGGTGAACGTCGGCAGGGATATTCTCGATTTCTGCACAAGCGCAGACCGCCTTTCTTATGAAAACGAATACGGCCCGGACAAAGATCAGGTCGTGACGACGTCGGATGCAGGGTATGTTCTCGGCAGATTTATGATGCAGCCGAGCGACCTCTATTATGCGGAGATCACCTTCGTCTCGTCGTCGTTCGGATCGGATCATCCGACTCAACTCGGCATGTCGCACTGGGTCAGCGGCGTTACAAACAGGGCGCTCATTTCCGAAATCGATACGGATTCGGCATCCAATCACCGCGTGAAAGACTTTGATATGAGCGGCAGTTGGAATCTGGACGCGACGATCACAGCGCCCGTGTTCCAGTCCTGGGGCATGCAGCCGTACAGGGGATTCGAGTATGACGCGACGAACTTCACGTATGCGACGATGCGCTCGGGCGACTATATTTATAACTTTATCGACGGGCAGTACGTCAATGCCGTTTCCCTCGAGCGCTACCGCAACCAGGATACCGTCCCCGGATTCTTCGGCGTCAAGATGAACAATACGAGGATGACGAATATCGTATTTGTCAGCGGTACGGAAGCGCAGGAAAAGATCGACGCTCTGCTCGGGCAGAACAACCAAACCATGCTTTCGTCTTTTGCAACGTTTGTCAACGGAAATAACGATCAGTTGAATACAGACAACCGTTACTTTACCGTGGGCAGCAGTGAAGAGAGGGGGCTGTATTTCGATTATACCAAGAACGACGCGACGGGAGATCAGATCCCTTGGGTCACGCCCTATCTCTATGCCGACGGCGATATGTCTTTCAGTTTTGAATACGATCCTACAAGTTACGGCGGATCGGGTAACCATGAGATGTTCTTTACTTTACGCAGTTGGCCGAACTCCGGCAGCGATGCAAACGGATCGCGCAAAGACATCGTCCGCATCGGCGGATTGTGGACGGGGGACAATGCGGGGAACCTGACGTTGCTCGACGCGAGCGGCAACTCGCTCTTCACCGACCAGAACGTTACGTTCGGTTCCGGTTTTGATGCAAGCGAAGGCATCCGCTTTACGGTCAGCCGTACGGTCGGCGAAACGGCGGTCGAATATACCGTCACGGCGCAGTCTCTGGCAAACAGCGAACAGACAGTTACCGTGTCGTTCGACTGGGGCGAAACGGATGACGTTTTGTGGAACCAGCCCGTGCAGGTTTTCTGGACGAGCAGGGGTATTGCGGGTCAGTTCTCGCAGATCGAATGGAGCGTTGGCTCTGACGAATAAAGTGTAATTCTGAATCCGGCGGGATCGCGAAAGCGGTCCCGCTCAGGATACAGGGATTCCGACCGAACGGGGTAATTCAATGAAAAAAATAAAATGGTCTTTCATGGCATTTTTGCTTTGCATAACTTTTGCCTTTGGCGGTGTTGCGTTTGCCGGGTGTGAAAACGACACGCCTTCCGGCAATGCATATTATACTGTCGTGTACGATCTGAATTACGAAGGGGCAGGTTCGCGCGCCGTCTCCGTGCAGGCGGGTACGGCGGCGAACGAGTGGCGCGCCAACAGGGCGGGCTATCTTCTGAACGGATGGTATACCGACGAGGCGTGCCGGAGCAAATTCGATTTCGGGCAGGCCATCAACAAGAATCGCACATTATATGCTGGCTGGAGGGAGAATCCGGGCACCGTTGCCGTAACATTCGATTTCGGGTATGACGGGGCCGAAGACGTAATCATAGAAGTAGAAAAAGATACACGCATTCAGGATCGGTACATTCCCGAACATGATAGGCTGGGCATGACCTTTACGGGTTGGTATGCCGACGCCGGCCTGACCGAAGAATGGGATTTTTCCGCCGATCAGGTGAACGATAATATGACGCTGTACGCCGGGTATGAATACGATCCTTCCTATTTGGAAAGAGACGAAAACGGCGATATCGTCTATAACAACGTAAATGTACAGGTCTGGAATGCGATGCACGCATTCAAAGTGCCAAACGCGCCGCTTCAGCAGTTGGCCGACGACTTTAACCGCCTGTATGAAGGGCAGATCACGGTCACGATCACGACCGACCTCACTTCACAGGAAGGGACTATGCTCCGCATACAGGATTCTCCCGCAATGATTCAGACGAGCAATAATTATTATTCGATTGCAGACGTCATGTCGGTGGCGGGAATCGAGTTTTCAAACGACGACTATTATGAGGGAGCCTCCCGCGAATGTATGGTAAACGGCGTTATGAAGCAACTTCCCGTATGGGGCAGACCGGCATACATCGTGTATAACAGATCGCTGATGCAAAAATACGGCGGCAGGGCGTTGCCCTCGAATTATACGCAACTGAGCGAAGTATTGCAGGCGGCCTATGCGGGCGAATCGGCCTCCAATCCGCAGTTCAGGTCGATTTTGAGCAATAACGGCTGGTCTTACAGCGAAGCGCCCAGTTATGCCGCGTTTATCCAGAACGATGCCGATTACTATGTGTACGAAGACGGATATTATGTAAACAAATGGGAAGGCGAAGTTTTCGACAGGGCGGTCGAGGCGATGCAGATCACCTATGACCTGTTCGGCGCGGAGGGCGATTGCCACGGGAACATCGGGTATTCGGGGAATGCCGATCCGGTCAACGCCGTGGCGGCGGGCAATGCGCTGATGGCGTTGATAACCTGGCCTGCGGATAACGAGAGCAGGATCGCCGCGGACAGCAATTTAGACGTGATGCCCGTTTCCGGGTTGTTTACCGACGACACGGGCGAAAAGGCGATGGGTATCCCCGTGCATACTTTCGGCTTCGGATTTTACAGGCATGCGACGGCAGTCAGCCCTGTACAGCTGTGCGCGGGCGCGCTGTTTGCCGATTATGTGGCGAAAAACGCTTTTGAATTTGTCGAACACGGCATGATCCCTCTCGGTAAAGACGCCGCGCAAAACGCCGCGTATGCCGATTCGGACGATGCGGTCACCAATCTCCTTAAAAAGGCGGCCCCGCCGGAGAACCTGTATACGATCGTCGGCAATCTGAGCATCAAAAGTATCATAAACACGACGGCTGCGGAAGGGTTCATTTTGCCTATCCTGGAAGGGGACGGTTCAAATATCGTCCAAGAGATGGAAAGGCTTCGCATTGAAATTCTGCGCCAGGCATATTAGGAGGACTCTCATGAAAAGAACAGTATCTGTGGTTTTGAGTGCGGTTTTGTGCTTCGGTGCAGTTGTGTCCGTTTCCGCCTGTGAAAATGGCGGATCGCAAGTCGTTCTTTTAGACCGCGGCAATTGGACGGTGACTTCGCCCGACGGTACGCTTTCTGCCGAAATGACGCTTGACGGCCGCGGGCAGATGTACTATACGGTCGATAAAGGCGATGTCCGCGTGGTGGAAAGATCCGAACTCGGAATGGATATCGATCTGGACGATTTTGACGTGGTCACGGTCGACGGAGTCAATACCCGCCGCGTTACCGGTTCGTATACGAACAAGTCGGGCAGGAACAGTGAAGTGTCATATGACTGCAATGAAACGACGGTGACTTTAAAAGGCTGGGAATTTTATTTGGATATCACGATGCGCGCCTATGACGACGGATACGCCTTCCGTTACGGCATCCGCGCGATCGACGGGAGCAGCGGCGTGATGACGGTCTATGACGAAGAATCGCAATTCGCCCTGCCCGAAGATACGAGTTTATGGGCGCAGGAATATGTGTCCAATTTACCGACGGAGGGCGACTTCTTCTCATATGAAGTGGCTTATAACCGCAGGCAGGCGGAAAATCTTACGACGGAGTATCTGGCCATGCCCCTGCTTTACAGGGTAGACGGCACAGATGTCTACTCCATGATCGCCGAATCGGGGTTGATCGGAAGCGGATATTACGGATCGTTTCTGAAAGTGCCGCAAGGGCAGGAGGGGAGCGGTATCCTCAAAACGGAACACACGCCCGCAGGGATCAAAGTAGATGATAACCAAGTTGCATACCCGTTCGAGTCCCCTTGGCGTATCGGTATCACCGGCGATTTAAAAACGGTGAACGAGTCAGAGTTGGTGGAAAAAGTCTACGACGACGCCGAGTATTGGAAGCCTGATAATTACGATGAACTCAGCGAATACGAGCAAAAAGTTTACGATTATGAATGGGTCGAGCCGGGCGTAACTGTGTGGAGTTGGATCGCTTACCAAGGGAATCAGAACGATTATAACATGCACCGGCAATATGTCGATCTCGCTTCCGAAATGGGCTGGAAATATATCCTCCTCGACGGAGGCTGGAATGCGGGGTTAGATGTTGATCAGTTCAAATCTTTCACCGCATATGCAAACAGGCAGGGCGTTAAAGTGATCATCTGGTGCGACGCCATGACCAGTTTCGCAAACGGCAGGGAAGACGTTCTCAGGGCAAGGCTTGCCGAATGGAAAAGTTGGGGGATCTCCGGCATAAAAATCGACTTTTTCGACGGGCAATCCACGCGTGGGCAAAAGCATCAGGGCGAAGACATCGATACCATCAAATGGTACGAAAAAATTTATCAGGTCACAGCCGAGATGCAGTTGGTCGTCAATTGTCACGGTTCGAACAAACCTACGGGCGAGCGGCGCGTTTATCCGCATATCCTCAATAGAGAGGCCGTTTACGGCAATGAAAACAGAAACGTCGGTGCGTCGTACACGGTGAACCAGATGTTCATTCGCAATGTGGTGGGGCCCACCGATTTTACGCCTGTGGTCGAACCTTTGAGCAACGGCCTTACGCCCGCGCATCAATTGGCGCTTTCTTTGCTGTATGAAGCGGGGCTTCCCTCTTTCGGGGATTTTTCCGAAACCTATTACCGCAGCGATATAAACGAATTGTTCAAGGCGATTCCTGTATTGCGCGATGAAACGCTCTTCATTGATGGCCGTCTGGATTATTATTATGTGTCTGCCATAAGGAGCGGAGATGATTGGTTCGTCGGCGGCATAAATTCCGTCGTGGCGAGTACCGTTACCCTGAACTTTGATTTCCTGGGCGATGGCGATTATACGGTGCAACTGTTCACGGACGACATAGAGAGCGCCAGTTTGCAAATAGATGAGTTCACGGTCAAAAAAGGCGACGTCCGTACGGTAGAGATGCCGGCAAGGGGCGGTTTCGTCATGTGGCTGACTCCGGTGGCAGAATAAACAAGCAGGAAGGATTGAAAA
>ERZ1106952.48-NODE-48-length-95597-cov-48.517605_pt1 | contig 95597 bp, 85 predicted proteins | sample MGYA00403677_ERZ1106952 | MGnify/ENA primary metagenome ERZ1106952 (study PRJEB35170, sample SAMEA104062415) | human gut metagenome | biome: human gut; feature: human-associated habitat; material: faeces | place: Denmark | collected 2012-05-14 ... | reverse complement strand
TCCAATGTGGCCGTTCACCCTCTCAGGTCGGCTACGCATCATTGCCTTGGTGGGCTCTTATCTCACCAACTAGCTAATGCGCCGCAGGCTCATCCCATGGTGCAGCTAACGCTGCTTTCAAGTTTCCTCATATCCGGTATTAGCCAAACTTTCGCTTGGGTATCCCAGTCCTTGGGGCAGATTACCTACGTGTTACTCACCCGTTCGCCTCTTAATGTATTGCTACATTCCGATCGACTTGCATGTATTAGGCACGCCGCCAGCGTTCATCCTGAGCCAGGATCAAACTCTCAAATATTTATTTATTTTTTTGTTTTTTATTTTTCCTGGCCGTTATTTTCTGGCTTAAATTTTTTCTTAAATTTTATTGACGTTGTTTTTAGTTTTTTTCTTTCTGCTTAGTTTTCAAAGATCAGTTGTCTGTCGCCCTCTTGTTAACGACAGCTTTCTAATAATATCTCATTGCTTTATCTTTTGTCAACAACTTTTTTTATAAATTTTTCAATTTATTTTTTGTTGCGTTTTTAGAGACACTATGCCTCGTATTTGTTACTGGAAATCTTTTTATTATTTCTTAGTAATTTATACTAGCTTATTTATAATAGCAAGTTTTATTTTCTCTTGCAAGAAAAAATATCTTTTTTTTACAAAAAAAGCATAACTTATCAAAATTATGCTTTTTTATTTAAATAAGGTTTTATCAATTCTATTTTTTACTATTACCAATTAAATTAACAATTCTAATAAATACATAAACAAAATCAATATATAAATTTAATGCCATTAATAATGCAATGTTTGTTGTTTCTTGATTTGTTTGAGCAATATTTTTTACTCTTTGAACATCAAAAGCAATAAAACCAATATAGATTGCTAGAGTGACATAACTAAGAATCCAATCAAGTGTAGAATTTGCTATAAAAATATTGATAATTGAAATAAAAATTGCTCCTAACAAAAGCATCATCAAAAATGATCCAAATTTACTTAAATCTCTTTTTGTAACAGCCCCATATAAGCCCATCAGACCAAATACTCCAGCAGTAACCAATAAAGATAAACCTAAAGTTGGCAAATCATATATCACTACAAGTGGAGAAATCCAAATACCCATTGCTATTGCAAATAAGCAAAAAACAGTAATTGCTAAAGGTTTAGATTTAGTTCTAGCAATAACTAAATTACCTACAAAAGACAAAATTAAGACAGCAACTAATCCTATAGATAAAACTATATAATAAGCATCAATAGCACCAAGCGATAGCAAGCCATAAGGTAAACCTATACTTACTCCAGCAGTAATCAAAATTGCTAAAAACATCCAGCCAAAAACTTTAGTCATTGTAAATGCTGAACTTTCAGTTGGTTGTTGAGAATATGCATATTCCATTTTAGTATCTCCTTTCAAACTAGATATATTACTTTTTTATATGTAATATACCCTTATTATTAACTATTTTAACAAAAAACTACAACAAAAATAATAAAAGTGTGCAATGTTTATTGCACACCTATTATTAATATTAATTATTCAGCAAGATTTTTTACCATAGCAGTGAAAGAATCAATTTTTAATGAAGCACCACCAACTAAAGCACCATCAACATCTTCTTGATGTAAATATCCTTTAACATTTTCTGGTTTTACAGATCCACCATATAAAATCATGATTTCTTCTTCAGCACCTGGATACATTTCTTTAACTGTTTCACGAATAAATTTGCAAATATCTTCAGCGATTTCAGTTGAAGCATTTTTACCAGTTCCAATTGACCAAACTGGTTCATAAGCAATAATTATTCTTCTTGCACATTTAGGGCATAAATCAGCTAAGCCTACTCTTACTTGTTCACCTACTATTTCTTTAGTTAAACCTTTTTCAAATTGTTCAAGAGTTTCACCAACACAATAAACAGGTACCATTTCATTTTCAAGTAAAGCATGAATTTTCTTATTACACTTTTCTGATGTTTCGTTATCGTATGTTCTTCTTTCAGAATGTCCGACAATTACATGGTCAATACCTAATTCTTTTAACATAGGAATACTAACTTCACCAGTAAATGCACCATGATTTTCAAAATGGCAATTTTGAGCAGCCACAATCATATCAACACTATTTTCTTTAACAGTTGCTAAAGATAAATATGTAGGAGCAACTCCAACTAAAATATTGTTCTTTTTAGCATATTCAGCAATTTGGTGACTTGCTAAAGCAAATTCTTTTGCTTCAGCAATTGTTTTATTCATTTTCCAATTGCCTAATAATAATTTTTTTCTCATATTAATTATTCACCAATTACATCAATTCCAGGAAGATGTCCATCATTTTCAATCATTTCTAATGATGCTCCACCACCAGTAGAAACATGTGAGAAATCATCTTTATAACCAAATTGTTTACATGCAGATGCTGAATCACCACCACCAATTACTGTGAATGCATGATCTTTAATATCTGCACAAGCTTGGCAAACTGCTTTTGTTCCAGCTTGGAATGCTTCTTGTTCAAATACGCCCATTGGTCCATTCCAGAATACAGTATGTGCTTTTAAAATTTCATTACGGTACATTTCCATTGTTTTTGCACCAATATCCATTCCTTCAAAGCCATCTGGTATTTCATCAACTGAAACAGTTTTAATTTCTGTTGGATTGCTAAAATCATTTGCTACTACAACATCAACAGGTAACATTACTTTTCCTGTTGCGTACATTTCTTTAGCATATTCTAATTGGTCTTCTTCACAAGGTGATGAACCAATATTTTTACCTAATGCTTTTAAGAATGTATAAGCCATTGCACCACCGATAATAATCTTATCGCATTTTTTAACTAATGAGTTAATAACTTTAATTTTATCAGATACTTTAAATCCACCTAAAATTGCAACATATGGTCTTTGTTCTTCTGTAACACTAATAACTCTACCTAATGATTTAACTTCTTTTTCTACTAAGAAACCAATAGCAGTTTGTTTTCCTTCTTTGTTTAAAATTTCAGGAACACCAAATGTTGAAGCATGTGCTCTATGAGCTGATCCAAATGCATCCATAACAAATGCATCACATAAAGAAGCCCATTCTGCTGATAATGCAGGATCATTTTTAGATTCACCTTTTTCATAACGAGTATTTTGCATTAATAATACTTCACCATCATGTAAGCTTTCAACAGCTTCTTTTAATTCTTCACCATGAGTAACAGGGCAGAATTTTACTTCTTGTCCTAATAATTCAGATAATCTAACTGCAACTGGAGCAAGTGAATTTTTCTTTTTTGCTTTTTCAATTTCTTCAGGTGTCTTTTTATAATCAATTTTACCTAAATGAGACATTAAGAATACTTTTGCACCTTTAGAAATTAATTCTTTGATTGTTGGTAAAGCTGCAACAATTCTATTATCATCTGAAATTTTTCCATCAATAAAAGGAACATTAAAATCACAACGAACTAAAACTGTTAACCCTTTAACATTTAAATCTTTAACATTTTTCATATTATATCTCCTTAAAAATAAAGCACCCAATAAACAAATAATTGGGTGCTAAAATAGTGTTTTACACTGGGTATAAGCTACCCTATTACTAATAATACTATTTTAATTAGCAATTTTCTGAGAAGTACTTAATTGTACGAACCATTTGTGTTGTGTATGAATTTTCATTATCGTACCAAGCAACAACTTGAACTTGATATAAACCATTACCTAATGCAATAACCATTGTTTGTGTTGCATCAAATAATGAACCAAATGAAATACCAACGATATCAGAAGATACTAATGGTTCTTCTGTGTAACCAAATGTTTCGTTACTTCTTGATTTCATAAATGCATTAATTGTTTCTTTTGTAACTTCAGTTTCTGATTTAACAACAGCTACTAAAATTGTTGTTGATCCTGTTGGAACTGGAACACGTTGAGCTGAACCAATTAATTTACCATTTAATTCTGGGATAACTAAACCGATTGCTTTTGCAGCACCTGTTGAGTTAGGAACAATATTAACAGCAGCAGCTCTTGCTCTTCTTAAATCACCTTTTCTGTGTGGTCCATCAAGAACCATTTGATCACCAGTATAAGCATGAACAGTAGTCATGATACCACTTTGAATTGGAGCAAAATCATTTAAAGCTTGAGCCATAGGAGCTAAGCAGTTTGTTGTACATGAAGCTGCAGAAATAATTTGATCTTCTTTTGTTAATGTTTTGTGGTTAACATTATAAACAATTGTCTTTAAATCTTTTCCAGCAGGAGCAGAAATAATGACTTTTTTAGCACCAGCATTGATGTGTGCCATTGATTTTTCTTTTGAGCAATAGAAACCTGTACATTCTAATACTACATCTACATCTAATTCTTTCCATGGGCAGTTATTAGCGTCTTTTTCTGCATAAATTCTAATTTTTTTACCGTCGACAGCAATCCAACCTTCTGCTGCGCCTTCTTCAGAACAAGTAACTTTATCTGCTAAAGCATATCTACCTTGTGCTGAATCATATTTTAATAAGTGTGCTAACATTTTTGGGCTTGTTAAATCGTTAATAGCTACGACTTCATAACCTTCTGCTCCAAACATTTGTCTGAAAGCTAAACGACCAATACGTCCAAATCCATTAATTGCAATTTTTACTGACATTTATATGTCCTCCTTTATTTTTTGCAATTATATTATAAATATAATTAATTAGTAATGTCAAATATTTAACAACACATTATTTAAAATCGCTAAAAATATATCGATATGTATATTTTACTAAAAAACTACCTAAAATTAATATAAGAGGATAAAAACATGAACATTATACCAGCAGTAACAATATCAAATTTTGATGGCAGTAAAAATTACGATTTATTTTCTTTATTATTAAAAGAAAGAATTATTATGCTAGTAGGTGAAATAAATGATGATTTAGCTAGCATTATTACAGCTGAATTAATATTTTTAAATGCTTCTTCACCTAATGAAAAAATAACTATGTATATTAATTCTCCTGGAGGAAGTGTCTCTTCTGGCCTTGCAATTTATGATGTAATGAAAAATATTTCTTCACCAGTAGAAACTATTGGTTTAGGAATGTGTGCATCTATGGGTGCGTTTTTGCTTTCTTCAGGTACTAAAGGTTTAAGAAAAGCTTTTGATAATTGTGAAATTATGATTCATCAGCCACTTGGAGGATCAAATGGCCAGGTATCTGATTTAGAAATAATGACTAATCGTTTTATATATTTAAAAAATAAATTAACAAAAATATTAGCGGACAACACTAATCAACCATTAGAAAAAATTATTAAAGATACAGATAGAAATTATTTTATGTCTAGTAAAGAAGCATTAGATTATAATCTAATCGATAAAGTTATTTAATTTTATTATAATCATTTGATAAAGAATAATCTCTTATACCAATAAATAATTCACTTAAATCAATATCTAAAGCGATAGCAACTTTTCTTAATATCATTAAAGAAGGATTTCTTCTTCCATTTTCTAAATCATTTAAATAATTTTTATTAATATCTGCATTAATTGCAAGTTGTAAAGAAGAAAGTCCCTTTTTCTTTCTTAAATAAGTAATTCTTTTGCCTAATTGATGATATATATCAATCTCTGAAATCATTTTTTACCTCAATATATTTTTCATGAACTTTATTAAAAATATGATTAACTCCTGATTTAGTTAAATTAATTTGATATGTATCTAATAATATTTCTCTAATTTGATTTAAAGAAGCATCAGGGTTTTCTAATCTAATTTTGCATATTGTTTGTTCTTTATCATTTAAAGAAATTAAAATATTTTTTTGAATTAAATAATTTATTTCTTTACATTGTTCTTCACCTTTAATTAAGCTTTTTTTGTAATTAGCAGTGTAACAAACTTGAATACGATTATCTGAATTAATAAAATCTTTTTCAATTCTTATATTTTCAAAATCCATTAAACATTCATGAGAATAAATAATAGATAAAAAAGTAGCAATTTGATCACCTTTTTTCAAATATAAAACATATCTATTTCTTCTAGCAATAGATTTAAAATCCATAGCTTTTTCATTTCTAAATCTATTTAATAATTTTAAAAAATATTTTGAATCTTCTTCAGTGAAAACTACCATTTGTAAATGATAATTTTTTGAAGTTGGAGAATTAACACTGCCAGAAGCTAAAAACGCTCCTATAATAAAATATCTTAACCCATCTTCTTTGACTATATTTTGAGGATTAGATGGCATACCATCTTTCATTAATTCTAATGTTTCAAGAATTTCATTTGTTTTTTCTACAATATTAATATGAAAAACACTACCTTTATCAAATTTCATTTTTTTTGAATATGTATAATTCGGTGTTACATTAAATAAAGTTTTAAATGTTGTATATATTAATTTAGCAATTTTTGAATTTTCAGTTTTTAAATTCAAACCCATACCATTACTAGATAATGTTAACACTCCATTTACTTTACAAAAGCCAGACAAAATAGCTAATAATTCCTTATTAGTAAATTCGTGAGAACATATTTCTTCTTTGACTTTCGTAGTAAATGTTAACTTCTTTTCCATAGTAAAAGTATTATATCACATTTAATTAAAATGCAAATAATTTATAATACTTTGACTTGCTTTTGCAGCGTCTCCACTAGCGACAATTATTTGTTTAAAAGAATCACTAACAATATCTCCTGCCGCAAATAATCCTTTTTGTTTACTTTCCATATTGTTATTAACTTCAATAAAACCATTTTTATCTTTTATATTATTAATTAAAATAAAATCACTATTAGGAATTAAACCAACATATTCAAATAAAGCTTCAACTTCTATATTTTTTAAAGAATTATCTTCTTTATTTATTATAGATAAAGAATGTAATTTATCTTCTCCAAATCCTTCAACTATTTCATAAGGAGTTAAAATTTCTATTTTAGAATTATTTTTAACTAAATCAACATATTGTTTACTACCTCTAAATTCATTTCTACGATGAATTAAATAAACTTTTTCAGCAATATTAGCTAAATATAAAGCTTCTTCTAAACTAGAATTACCTCCTCCTACCACTGCCATTGGCTTATTTTTAAATAAATTACCATCACATATTGCACATGTTGAAATTCCTTTATTAATATATTTTTCTTCATTTTTAAAATTCAAATATTTATTTCTAGTACCTGTGCAAACTAAAATAGTTTTAGCTAAATATTCATTTTTTTTACTTTTCAAATAAAAAATATTATATTTATTAGTTAATTCAATAATTTCTTCTTGATTTATTTTTATTTCATTATGTTTTAAATCCGCTAAATATTGCATAGATAAATCAAAACCACTGATATTTTTAAAAGGTGGATAATTATCTATTTCACTAGTTAAATTAACTTTTCCACCTACTAATTGATTTTCAAAAATTAAAAAATCTAAACCTGCTCTTTTTAAATAAATAGCTGCACTTACCCCTGCTGGACCTGCACCTATAATAATACAATCATATATTTTATTCATCTTCATTACCTTTAAATAAATCAATAACTTCTTTAAAATCATTAATTAATAAATCTGGATTATTCAAAGCATTATTTCTGCCTCTTGACCAAGAAACTAATCCTGAATATACATGAGCATTTTTACATGCTTGATAATCAGTATTATTATCTCCAATATAAATTAATTCATCATTTTTCAAATTATATTTATTTAAAATAAAATTAATTCCTTCTGGAGATGGTTTTGGTTTACTTACTTCATCTAAAGTAATAATAACATCAAAATATTTTTCAAGAGGAAAATTATCTAACATTTGATATAAAGAATCTCTAAATCTAGAAGTAATTAAACCTACTATATATCCTCTTTTTTTCAAAATAGATAACATTTGTTCTACATGTGGATATAAAAAAGCATATTTTTTCGTATTTTTAAATGCATAATTATGATAAACATTTAATAAAGTAATAAAATCTTCTTTGAAATATTTTTTAAACATATCTTCTAAAGTGGGTCCTAAAAAAGATATTTCTTCACTTTCAGTTAATTTATAATCAGGTCTAAAAGTTTTAAAAACTTCTCTATATGAACGAATTACTAATTCATCAGTATTAGCTAAAGTTCCATCAAAATCAAAAACAATCGCTTTAATCTTTTTTATTTCCATTTTCTTCTATATTTTCCTTATTTTCATTTTCTTTATTAATATCTTCATTTTCTTTATTTATTTCAGCAATACTAGCAGAATCTTTACTTGCTTCACTGCCTGAAATAACATTAGTATCTAAAACTTTTCTTTTTGGCCAAAAATATTTAAATAAATGGCAACCAACAATACCTAATACACCCATTACAATAAATATAATTGACATAGCCATTGATTTAGCAGAACCTACTCCACCATCAACACCCATAATAAATTTTTCATTTCTTAATGGTTCAAGAATTAATCTAACTGTGCCATACCACATTAAATAACAACACATTAAATCACCATTAGCTAAAGAAATTTTATCATTAGTTTTCTTAGATAAAAATTTAAATAAGGCAGGTATACCATAAACAATAATAAAGAAACCTGCTAAATTTAATAATCCTTCTATTAAGAATAATGGTAAAACCATTTTACTAGCTCCACCATCACATAAATAATAATATCCATCTCCACCATTAAATAAATCACCAGTCCAATTACTAGTAGCCCAACCATCGCCTGCACTATTTAAGGCAATAGATAATCTATCACTAATAAAAGGAGGTAACCAATTCCATTTATCAACACAATAGCCATATACTTCTTGATTAAAGAAATTACCCCATCTACCAATAGCTTGCGCAACTAAAATAGTAGGAACAATACAATCAGTAGCTAATAAAACAGGAATATTTTTTCTTCTTGTTATCATAAAAATAATACCTACTGCTGCACCTACTAATACTCCGCCTTGAATAGCTAATCCGCCTTGCCAAATTTTATAAATATCTTGTATTGGTTGTCTTTCAGCAATCATCCACCAAATTCTTGCACCAATAATTCCACTAGGAAAAGCAACATAAAATAAATTTTCTATCGCATTAGGATCATATCCTTTTTTCTTCAAATAATGTCTTGATAATTGATATGCAACAATCGCTCCAATAATAATGCATATAGCGTAAAAAGCGATTGTAAGACTTCCAATTTTTATTCCTTTAGGTATAAATAAATTCATCATAAATTACTCTTCCTTTTTAATAATTCATTCATTCTATTTTCAAATTCAAATGCTGAATCAAATCCATCATCTTTTAATTTTAAATTAGTAACTGCAACTTCTATAATATCTGCCATTGATCTAGCACCAAAAACAGGTAAATTAATTAATGGAACATTTACCCCTAAAATATTATAATACTGCACATCATTACCAATTCTCTCTATTGGTTTATCAGCTTCAAATGGAATTAAATTTATCGCATAAGATATCTTTTTTCTTCTAATTAAAGAATTTATACCAAACATTTTTTTAACATCTATAATACCAATTCCTCTTACTTCCATCATTCCAGATAATAATTCAGGAGCTTCACCAAATAATTCATCTCTAACATAAGTAATATCAATTCGATCATCAGCAATTAAACGATGACCTTTTTTTATTAATTCAAGAGTTGTTTCTGATTTACCGATACCAGATTGTCCTAAAATCATTACTCCCATTGAATATATTTCAACTAAAGAAGCATGTACACTTGTTGATGGTGCAAGTTTTTCTTGTAAATAAGTAAAAGAAGCTAAAGATAATTGTGATGTTGCCATTCCAGTAGATAATATTGGAAAATTTTTCTTTTTAGCAATATTAAGTAAATCATTAGGGCACATTAAATTCCAAGTAATAATAATTGCAGGACATTCATCATTAGTTAAAAAATCATAAACTTCTAATAATTTTTCTTTATTAGCATTTTCAATATAGGACATTTCTCTATGACCTAAAACAATCATATATTCTTTATCAGCATTATCAAAATAACCAGTAAGTTCAAATCCAGGTCGATTAAATGACATTTGTTCAATCTTACGAGTTTTTAATTGTTGATATCCACTTAACACTACTAATCCAAAATGTTGAGCATATTCTTGTACAGTAATAAATTTCTTAGTCATAACTTTTTCCTTAAATAAATATTAACAAATGTTATTTATCATTACAATTATTTAAACATTCAATTCTTTTCTTATCTCTTAATAAAATCTTTTTTAAATATATTCCTGTATAAGAAGAATTATTTTCACTAATTTCTTCAGGTGTGCCTTTAGCAATTATTTGTCCACCTCTTTCGCCACCTTCAGGGCCTAAATCAATAATATAATCTGCACATTTAATAACATCAAGATTATGTTCAATTACAACAACTGAATTTCCAGTAGCCACTAATGCTTTTAACACATTTAATAAACATTTTATATCATCAATATGTAAACCTGTTGTTGGTTCATCAAGAATATATAAAGTTTTGCCTGTTGGTCTTTTACTTAATTCATAAGCAAGTTTAACTCTTTGAGCTTCTCCTCCAGATAAAGTTGTTGAAGATTGACCTAATTTAATATAACCAAGTCCTACATCACATAAAGTTTTTACTTTACGATAAATAGAAGGAATATTTTTAAAAAATTCAACAGCATCTTCACAAGTCATTTCTAAAACATCATAAATATTTTTACCTTTATAAGTCACTTGTAAAGTTTCTTCATTATATCTTTTACCATGACATTCTTCACATTGAACATAAACATCAGGGAAGAAAGCCATAGAAATTCTTTTTACTCCATCTCCTTCACATGCTTCACATCTTCCTCCTTTAACATTAAAAGAGAAATGACTTTTAGTGTATCCTTTAGCTTTTGCATCTTTTGTGGATGCAAATAAATCTCTTATATCATCAAATACACCTATATATGTAGCAGGATTTGATCTAGGAGTTTTTCCTATTGGGTCTTGAGAAATATTAATTACTTTATCAATATATTCAAATCCATTAATTTGTTTTACTTTACCAGCTTCATATTTACCTTTATTTAAAGTGTTATAAGCATTTTTATATAACACTTCAGTAACTAAAGAAGATTTACCAGACCCTGATACACCTGTAACTAAAACAAATGCACCTAAAGGAATTTTAACATTAACTTTTTTTAAATTATTTGCTTCTGCGCCAATAATTTCAATAAAATTTCCATTACCTTTATTTCTAAAAGAAGAATAAGGAATAAATTTTTTACCTGATAAATATTGTCCTGTTAATGAATTAGGATTATTCATTACTTCTTCAGGAGTACCACATGCAACAATATTACCTCCATGAATACCTGCTCCAGGTCCAATATCTACTAAATAATCTGATGCAAGCATAGTGTCTTCATCATGTTCAACAACAATTAAAGTGTTACCTATATCTCTCATTTCTTTTAAAGAAGCAATAAGTTTATCATTATCTCTTTGATGTAAACCAATAGATGGTTCATCAAGAACATATAAAACACCTGTTAAACGTGAACCAATTTGAGTAGCTAATCTAATTCTTTGTGCTTCTCCACCAGATAAAGTCATAGCCATTCTAGCTAAAGATAAATAATCTAATCCAACATTAATTAAAAAATCCACTCTATTTTTTATTTCTTGTAAAACTAATTTAGCTATTTTTTCTTCTTCAATAGTTAATTTAAGATTGTTTAAATATGTTTTTAAATCTAATAAAGATAACTTACATACTTCATAAATATTTAAACCATTAATTCTTACTGCTAATACTTGTTCATTAAGTCTAGCTCCTTTACAAGTAGTACATTCTTTATCACGCATATATGTTTCAAACCATTCTCTTTTAAAAGAAGAATCTGTCACTTGATATAAACGATCAATTTTTGTTTTAATACCTTCAAACCCAATTCTATTCATTACATTTCCTGAAGAAGAAGTAATTTTATAAGGTATTGGTCTATCACTACCAAACAATAAAATATCTCTTTGTTTTCTAGTTAATTCTTTATACGGAACATCTCTAGGAATTGCATAATAATCACATAAATATTTAAATTCTTGCCATTCAATATTATTACCATTAACTTGATTTTTAAAATAACTAATTGCCCCTTGATTAATTGATAAATCTTCATTAGGGATTAATAAGTCTTCTGCCACTTCTCTTTTAATTCCTAATCCTCCACAATCTGGGCATGCTCCTAAAGGATTATTAAAAGAAAACAATCTAGGTTCTAATTCTGGAACAGAAAATCCACAATATTTACAAGAAGCATGTTGAGAAAATAATTGTTCTTGTTCTTCATCTTTAATAATTACATATCCAGAACTTACATCTAAAGCAGTTGAAATAGAATCAAAAATTCTTGAATATGAATCTTCTTTTAAAATCAATCTATCAACTACTACATCGATAAAATGTTTTTTATTTTTTTCTAAAGCACCAATTTCACTATATCTTTTGATTTCTCCATCAACTCTAAATCTTTCATATCCTCTACCATGGAATTTTTCTAAAGTATCTTTATGAGTTCCTTTTTCATTTTTAACTAATGGAGATAAGATAAATATTTTACTACCAAGTGGCTTATTCATAACAATATCCGCCATTTGTTTAGTTGTAAATTTAACAATTTTTTCATGATGAGTAGGGCAATATGGCACCCCAATTCTAGCAAATAATAATCTTAAATAATCATAAATTTCTGTTACTGTTCCTACAGTAGAACGTGGATTATGAGAAGTAGTTTTTTGGTCAATAGAAATAGCAGGTGATAATCCTTCTATAGAATCTACATCAGGTTTTTCAGTTCCACCTAAAAATTGTCTAGCATAACTAGATAAAGATTCCATATATCTTCTTTCGCCTTCATTATAAATCGTATCAAACGCTAAAGTAGATTTACCAGAGCCAGATACTCCTGTAAATACAATTAATTTATTTTTAGGTAAAGTTATATCAATATTTTTTAAATTATTTTCTCTTGCGCCTTTAACAATAATTTTATCATTTGCCATATTTATCTACTTCCTTTCTAGCAAACTTATTTTACACTTTTTTATCTGTTTTAACTATAAATTTTATATTTTGACAAAATAAAACATTCTTTTGAGTTTATTTTTAAATTATATAACTTTATAATAAATTAAGAGGTGTTTTCTATGAAAAATAAAAATTTAATTTCTAGTCTTATTTTTTCCTTAATCGCATTAGCGTTAGGAATTTTATTAATCACATTAGATGGTGCAATTTTATCAAATATTATTTTCATCATCATAGGTGTAGTTATGATATTAACTAATCTTACTCAATTTATTGATACATGTAAAAATTTAAAATATAAAACTTCAGTTGCTATTGGTCAATTTATTACATCATTATCTATTATGGTCTTAGCAGTCTTAATTATTATATTTAGAGATCAAATGTCTCAATACATTGGTATAATTATTTTAGTAATTGCTCTTATTGATATCATTATGTCTAAAAAAGATCTTGTCGAAGGAATTAAACATAATCTTGCTTCTATCATTTTTGCAATTATATTATTAATATTCGGTTTTGGTGGAATTTTAAAAGTTTTATGCATTGTTATAGGTGTAGTGTTAATTGTTTTATCAGTATTATCTTTAGTCAATGCATTTTCTAAAAAATAAATATGAACATTTTAATTAAATTATTTATTAAAAATTATAAAGATGTAAATAATCCACAAGTAAGACAAAAATATGGTAATCTTGCTTCTATATTTGGAATTATTTCTAACTTCTTTATTTGTGTTCTTAAATTAATTTTTGGTTTATTATTCAATTTAATTTCTTTAATAGCTGATGGATTTAATAACTTATCTGATGCTGGTAGTTCTTTAGTTTCTTTAATTGGGTTTAAATTGTCTATTAAGCCAGCCGATAAAGACCACCCTTATGGTCATGCAAGAATTGAATATATTGCAGGATTAGCAGTTTCTATAATTATTAGTATTTTAGGAGTTCAATTAATAACTAATTCAATTTCAGGAATTATTGATAATTTTAATAAACCATTTCAAAAAATGGAACAAATAGAATTTATTATCACTATTGTTGTTTTATCTATTTCCATTTTAGTAAAAATTTTTCAAGGTTTATTCTATAAAAAAATTGGCAAAAGAATTTCTTCTTTAGCATTAATTGCTACTTCAACTGATTCAAGAAATGATGTTTTAGCTACTTCATTTGTTTTAGTCGGTATTATCATATCTCAATGTTGTTCATTTTATATTGATGGTTATTTAGGTTGTATAGTAGGTATATTTATTTTAATATCAGGTTTTAAATTAATTAAAGAAACATCTAACCCATTAATTGGAGAAAAAGTTGATGATGAATTAGTTAAAAAATTAGTTCATAAAATTCTTTCTTATGATGGAGTTTTAGGTATTCATGATTTACAAATTCATAATTATGGGCCCAAAACATATTATGCTTCTATCCATGTTGAAGTTGATGCAAGTAAAGATATTTTATCTACTCATGATATGATTGATAATATTGAAAAAGAAATTTTACATGAATTTAATATTATTATAACTATTCATATGGATCCAGTTGTTTTAAATGATCCATTTACTGATAAAGTTAGAAACCAAATTATACCAATATTAAAAGCTTTACCTTATGTCAATAATGTTCATGATTTTAGAGTTATTAAAGGACCAACTCATACTAATATTGTTTTTGATGTAGCAGTATGTTTAGAAACTAAATTAAAAGATAACGAGATTGAAAATAACATTAAACAAATAATTAAAGATGTTGATAATACATACAACGCTATTATAACTATTGATCATGATTATGAAGAATATATCGAAGAAAGCGAAGAAGAACTAAAAAATAAAACCAAATAAAAAACCTGATTAATTTCAGGTTTTTTAATTATCTTAAATTTTCTTAAATTTAATTATTCTTCAATTTTAGCGTTATGATAAACGTTTTGAACATCTTCAACTTCATCTAATAAATCTAATAAATCATTGAATTTTCTTGCTTCGTCACCAGTTAAAACAACTTCATCATTTGGTAACATTGTGATTTCGCATTGTTCAAATTCATTATATCCAGCATCATTTAAGCATTGTTTAGCTTTCATTAAATCAGATTTATCAACTTTAACAACAATTAAATCATCATCTTGAGAAACATCATCAACATTAACATCACCTAAAACTAATGCTTCAGTAACACCATCAACATCATTACCAACAAAAGTAATAAGACCTGTTTCTGTAAAATTATAAGCAACTGAACCTGGAGTGCCTAAATGTCCACCTTTTTTATTAAAACACATTCTTACTGAATCATAAGCTCTTCTTACATTATCAGTTAATGTATCAACAATGATTGCTACATTGCTTGGACCATATCCTTCATATCTTCCTGATTCATAAGCAACTTTTTCTCCGCCTTTTGCTTTGTTAATTGCTCTTTCAATAACATCTTTAGTAACACCTTGTCCTTTATATTTTTCAAGAACTGCTCTTAAAGCTAAGTTTGAATTTGGATCAGGTTCACCAGATTTTGCAGCCATATAAATTTCTTTACTTGCTCTCATATACAAAGCTGATTTTGCTGCACTTGTAGCAGCCATCTTCTTTGCTCTAACTTCATGTGCTCTTCCCATGATAAAAACTCCTTTATATTAAATCACTTATAAGTCTATCACTTATCTTTTTATTTTTCTATATTTTCTACATTCAAATAAACACAAAAATATAACTTTTTTATTTAAAATAATTAATTTATTTATATTTTCTATCAATATTTAATTCTTCAATAACACTTAAATTAAGCGTTTCTAATAATCTATAACCTTCATCATTTAAATATGAAGAAATATCACTAGGTGCATGAGCATCAATTCCGACAATAACTTTTGCTTTCATTTTACTAACCATTTTCCAAAAAGGAATGTAAGGATAACCCCATCTAATTTCTTTACCTTTTTTTTGTTTTCCTCTTCTAAAACATGACAAATTAAATTCTAAAGGAATATCTAATTCTATTGATTTTTTTATAATTCTTTTAGCAATTCTTTTAGTAAAAAAATTCCATTTAAAATATGTATCCATAAAATAATCTGGATGCGCTACTGCACTAAATAAACCTGTTTCCATACCTTTAATAAGTGAATCAGTATATTCAATAATATCTTTTTTATTTGTAAATTTACCAAAATAATTTCTTATAATCCCATTATCTAAAGTACAATGATTACCTAAAATTAAATAATCGATTTTCTTAGTTTCTAATAATTCTTTAAAATATGGAAAAAATTCTTCAAATGCTTCTGCTTCAAAACCTAATAATATTTTAATTCTATCACGATATTTATATTGAAGTTGTCTAATAGAAGCAAAATAACCTTCAGTACATTCAAAATCACCTCTAACGTTATCTTGTCTAACCCCTTTAAGCATTACATGATCAGAAAAACCTAAAGTATGTAACCCCATGCCAATAGCTTCAATAACATATTCTTCATCATTACCTATTGCATGTCCACATCTAAAAGTATGAGTATGATAATTATTTCTAATCATAAAAAACCTCCACTAGATATAATCCATTAGGTTCAGCATTATAAATTGTTGTTCCTTTTTTTATATCATTTAATCTTGTCTCAATATAAGATAAATCTATTTGATGATTATTTAAGGCTAATAAAGTACCAATAATCATTCTTACCATATATCTTTTGAAGCCAGAGCCAATAATATCAAAAATTAGTTGATTATTTTCTAATTTATATGTAAAAGAATAAATTGTTCGTATATAAGAATCTTTTTCTTTATTAGAACAAAAATTTTTAAATTCATGTTCACCTAAAAATAAATTAATACCTTGAGATAAAATATCTTCATCAATTTTTTTATCATAATATAAAGCATAATTAATATTAAATGGGTTTCTTACTAAATCAATAACATAACGATAATGTTTTTTTGTCGCGTTATATCTAGCATGAAAATCATCATTTACTTCTTGTAAAGAAATAATTAAAATATCTTGAGGCAACATTCTATTTAAAGCATATTTTAAATGATTTAATTCTCGATAATTATTCATATCAAAATGAAAAACTTGATTTAAAGCATGGGCACCTTTATCAGTTCTTCCAGAACCTACAATGACTATTTTTTCATTACAAATAGAAGATAATAATTTTTCTATTACACCTTGAATAGTATTTATATTATCTTTTTTTTGGTCTTGAAAGCCTTGATAATGACTTCCATCATAACTAACTAAACCTTTAACTCTCATATTAGAATATCACTATCTTTATTATAGATAAAGTCAATAAAGTTATAAAGACACCTAAAACAAAAACAAAAGAAAGTGTATCTCTAGTATGCCATTTTAATATACGATATTTAGTTCTTTTTTTACTTGGATCATATCCTCTAGCTTCCATTGCATTAGCTAAATCATCACTTCTTTGAAATGCAGAAACAAATAAAGGAATGATTAAAGAAACAATTGCACCTATTTTTTCTTTTAATTTACCATCTTGAAAATCTACACCTCGAGAAGATTGAGCTTTCATAATTCTATCAGTTTCATCTAATAAAGTAGGAATAAATCTTAACGCTAAAGATATCATCATGCTAATTTCATGAACAGGTAAACGAAAATATTTAAATGGATTTAATAACCATTCTAAAGCATAAGTTAAATCCATTGGTTTAGTAGTAGAAGTTAATATTAAAGTTAATGAAATCATTAATGCTAATCTAATAAATATATAAATTGTATTAAATATTGCTGACATATGAATAGTCCAATTAATACCAGGTATTGTAAACTGAGAAATTACAATATCTGTAAAAGGAATAGAAACATTTAATTCACTTTTTATAGTAAATAAATTAACAATAAATAAAATTAACATCATTAACCACATCATTTTTAATTGTTTAAATAATTGAGATAATTTAATATGGGCTATTTTCATAAAGATATAATTCATAATCATTAAAATTATATACATAAATAAATTTGTCCATACTGAACCAAAAGAAAAGAAAATACAAACCATTAAAAATATCATAGAAATTAATTTTGTTCTAGGATCTAATCGATGTAAAAAAGTATTATAAGGAACATATCTACCAATAGAAATATTATTCATGATAACACCTCTTTATTTCTATAGCTAAAGATTCAACATCTTTAATTTTATTTAAATCTAATTTTAATCCACCTTTTATCAATTCTTTTGCGTATTTTAAAACTATTGGTTGATCAATATTATATTTTTCATTTAAATTATCATAAGAAAATAATTCTAAAGGTGTTGAATCAAATATAATTTCTCCTTTAGACATTACTATTGCTCTTGAACAATATTTTAATACATTATCCATATTATGAGTTACCATAACAATAGTTGTACCATTATTATGAATAACATTAAATAATTCCATCATATCTTTAGCCCCTTTTGGATCAAGACCTGCAGTAGGTTCATCCAATACTAAAATTTTAGGTTCTAAAGCAATAATACCTGCTATTGCTACTCTTCTTTTTTGTCCACCTGATAATTCAAAAGGAGATTTATCAAATAAATCTTCACTGATTCCTACTAATTTTAAAGCTTTTTTAGCTTTTAAAATAGCCTCTTCTTCTTTATCACCAAAATTTTTAGGGCCATAACTAACATCTTTTAAAACTGTATCTTCAAATAATTGATATTCAGGAAATTGGAATACTAAACCAGCATATTTTTTTAAATTTTTTAAATTTTTTATTTTTTTAGCTTTTGCTATTATTTCATAATCTCCAACTTTAATCACACCTTTACTTGGTCTAAGTAAAGCATTAATATGTTGAACTAAAGTAGATTTACCACTTCCAGTATGGCCTATTAAACCAACAAATTCATTATCATTAATTTCTAAATTTATATTATTTAAAGCATGTGTACAAAATGGAGTATTTTCTTGATAAGTAAAAAATACATTTTCAAATTTTATTGACATAATTTATTTTTTACCTCCAAAAGATTATTACAATCTTTAACATCGATATTTTCATTAATTAGTAATTGTTTTAATTTATCAAAAAAAGGTATTTCTAATCCCATCTTTTCTAATTCTTCTTGATGAGAAAAAACTACACTTGGGACATCATTATATATTACTTTTCCTTCATTAATAACAATAACTCTATCCGAAATATTAGCTTCTTCTTGATCATGAGTAATAGATAAAATTGTTAAATTTTCATTTTCTTTTTTTAATTTATGAACTAATTCAATTATTTCTTTTTTTCCGCGTGGATCAAGCATAGCAGTAGCTTCATCTAAAATAATAATTTCTGGTTGCATAGCTAAAACACCTGCAATCGCTACTCTTTGTTTTTGTCCACCTGATAAACTACTTGGTTCTTTATCTAAAAATTCTTCCATGTTAACTTTTTTAGCAAAAGAAGTAATAATATCTTCCATTTTATCATGTTCAACACAATGATTCTCTAAGCCAAAAGCTATATCATCACGTACAGTTGCTCCAATAAATTGGTTATCTGGATTTTGAAAAACAATACCGACTTTATAACGAATATCTTTAACTGTATCAATATTTAAATCTTGACCAAATATTTTTATTTCTCCACTTTCTTTTTCAAGTAAACCAATAATTAATTTAGCTAAAGTAGATTTACCACTTCCATTGTGTCCAATAATAGAAACATATTCCCCTTTATTTATATTCAAAGAAAGACCATCTAGAACAAATGGTCCATTTTCTTCATATTTAAATTTTAAATTCTTAATTTCAATAGCGTTCATCATTTCTACTTTCTATTTTTTAACATAAAATAAGTCATTATTCCATAATATAAAACTATAATAACTCCTAAGATAGAATAAAATATAATTTTACTAGTAGTCGTATTAATAACTTTGTAAACCATAACAACTGATAAAGTTGGCAAAATAAATAATAACAAACAAATTGTTAAAATAATATATCTTTTAATCCACTTTTTCATAATCTTTTAATAATATATCTATTTTTCTACCTTCGTATTTTCTATATTTAACACCTGCCAAATTAAATAATCTTTTAGACGCTAAATTATTTAACGCTCCATCATATTTATCATCCATATATATAACTTCTTTTATTCCCGATTGAATAATTGCTTTAGCGCATTCATTACATGGAAATAAAGTAACATAAATTTTACAATCTCTAACTGAGCCTCTTGAATTTAAAATTGCATTAAATTCAGCATGACAAACATATAAATATTTGTTATCTAATTCATCTTTACCTACTCTACCCCAAGGCATAATATCATCATTAATTCCAACAGGCATACCATTATATCCCATTGTTACAACTTTGTTTTCTTGAGAAGCTACACATGCTCCTACTTGAGTAGATGGATCTTTACTTCTCATACTAGAAAGTAACGCTACTCCCATAAAATATTCGTCCCATGAAATATAATCTTTTCTTTTTTCACACATATTAATCACCTAATAAGCTAATTTTATATTTATTTGTGATTTATTACAACTAATGAAAGAATAAAAAAGAAAAGAATTCTCTCAAATATTCTTTTCTTAAATTTAACTATTATAAATTAATATTTTCATGATAAAAAATAATAATTTTATCCATTAAAAAAGGTTCTTGGATTTACTCCTTGAACCTTTTAAAAATTTAATAATTAATCACAAAGTTTTTTAAATCTCTTATAACGCATTTCTGCATATTGTTGAGATTTTGTTAATAATTCTTCAGCATGTTCTGGATTTACTTTTGGTAATTGAGAATATCTTGTTTGAGTCATAACGAAATCTCTAAATTTAGAGAAGTCTGGATCTTTTGAATCCATTTGCATTGGGCATTTACCTTCTGCTTCAAGTCTTGGATCATATCTAAAGATTGGGAAATATCCACATTCAACTGCTTCTTTTTCTGTCTTTTGAGCATTAGCTAATCCACCTTTTAAGCCATGAGCTTGACATGGTGAATAGCAGATAATTAATGAAGGTCCATTATATGATTCTGCTTCTTTCATAGCTTTAATTGCTTGCATTTTATTAGCACCCATAGAAATTTGAGCAACATATACATTACCATAAGAAATTGCCATTAAAGCAAGGTTCTTCTTAGCAGTCTTTTTACCAGATGCTGTGAATTTAGCAATAGAACCAGTTTGTGAAGATTTAGAAGATTGTCCACCAGTATTTGAATATACTTCAGTATCAAGAACTAAGATATTAACATCTTCTTCATTAGCGATAACGTGATCAAGTCCACCATAACCAATATCGTATGACCAACCATCACCACCGACAATCCAAACTGATTTATCAACTAAGTCTCTTTCATATTCTAAGACAGCTTTAACTTCTTCATTTTTAGAAGCTTTGACTAATTCTACTAAATGTTTTACCATTCCTCTAACATAGTCTCTATCTTTAATATGTGTTTCATAATCTTCAATAGCTTGTTGTAATTCAGGTTCAACATTTGCTTTATTTGCTTCAAAAATCTTACAAATTTGACCAAGTTTATAATCTGTAGCGATTCTCATACCAAAGCCATATTCAGCATTATCTTCAAATAATGAGTTAGCCCAAGCGATACCATTACCATCTTTATCAGTACAGAAAGGTGTAAGTGGAGTTGAACCATTATAAATTGAAGAACAACCAGTAGCATTAGCAATTAACATATCTTTACCAAATAATTGAGATGCTAATCTATAATATGGAGTTTCTCCACATCCAGCACATGCTCCAGATACTTCAGCATAAGGCATTAAGAATGAAGCACCCTTAACTGTTGTTACAGGGAATCCACCATTCTTATATTCAACATGTTTATATAAGTAATCTGCTGCTGGTTCTTGAGTATCAAATTGAGATTTAGCTTCAACCATTTCAAGAGCTTTTTTACCAGCTTTACCAGGACATTCAACAACACATAATCCACATCCAACACAGTTCTTTGGTGAAACTTGAATTCTGAATGTTAAGCCTTTAACAGCTGGTCCACCCATTGCTGGAAGAACATCATTTTTAACTGCTTCTGGTAAATTCTTTGTTTCTTCTTCATTTAATAAGAAAGGTCTAATTGTAGCATGTGGACAAACGAATGCACATTGGTTACATTGAATACAATTTTCTTTAATCCACATTGGAACTCTATCAGCGATAGAACGTTTTTCCATGAATGTTACATCATTTCTCATTGTTCCATCAAGTAATTCATAATCTAAGAATTTTGAAACTGGTAAATCATAACCATCTAATGAGCCAATAACATTAACAAATGAATCGAAATATTCATCACCTGTTGTAGCATAAACTCTTGATCCATCTAATGAAGCCCATTCATCTTTAACTTTAATTTCAATTAATCCTTGAGCTCCAGCATCGATAGCATCCCAGTTCATTTTAACAATATCATCACCTTTTTTAGCATAAGATTTTTGAGCAAATTTTTTCATCCAATCTTGAGCTTGATCATAAGGCATAATATTTTGATTTAAATAGAAGAAAGCAGATTGTAAAATTGTATTAGTTCTACGTCCTAAACCAATTTTAGCTGCTAAACTATTAGCATCAATAATATAGAATTTTGCATGTTTTTCTGCTAATTGTTTTTTCATTCTATTAGGTAATCTTGCTTCTAATTCATCAGCAGGAATATCTGTATTTAATAAGAAAGTACCACCTTTCTTTAAGCACTTAATCATATCAAATTTGAAAATATATGAATCAAGTGAGCATGATAAGAAATCAGCATGTTCAACATAATATGTTGAGTGAATTGGTTCTTTACCAAATCTTAAGTGTGATCTAGTAACACCACCAGCTTTTCTTGAATCGTAAGCAAAATATGCTTGAGCATATTGATGAGTTGCATCACCAATAATCTTAATTGAAGATTTATTAGCAGAAACTGTACCATCACTACCTAAGCCATAGAATAAGCAAGATGTGTAATTTCCATCAACATGGAAAGTATCATCAACAGGAATTGATAAATGAGTTACATCATCATTAATACCTACTGTGAATCCAGTCCAAACTTTTTCTGCATTTAAGAAATCATAAACTGCTTTAACATGTTTTGGTTGAGTATCTTTACTTGATAAACCATATCTACCACCGATTAAAACATCAACATGTCTATTTTCTTGTTCTAATGCAGCGACTACATCAAGATATAAAGGTTCGCCAGTAGCACCCATTTCTTTTGTACGATCTAATACAGCGATTTTTGTAACTGTATTTGGAATTACACTTACTAAATGTTTTGCTGAGAAAGGACGATAGAGGTGTACTTTAACTAAACCAACTTTTTCTCCTTCTTTATTCATATGGTCAACAACTTCAATAGCTGTTTCAGTAACTGAACCCATAGCAATAATAATTCTTGTTGCTTCTGGATCACCATAATAAACAAATGGAGCATATGTTCTTCCTGTCATTTCACTGACTTTTTTGAAATAATAATCAGCTACATCAATAACTTTTGCAAAATGACTATTTTGTGCTTCTCTTCCTTGGAAGTAGATATCATCATTTTCTGCACCACCACGAGTTACTGCATGTGTATGTGGATTTAATGCTCTTCTTCTGAAATTTTCAAGAGCATCTTTATCTAATAATTTTGCCCATTCTGCTGGATCAATGAATTCAACATTTTGAATTTCATGTGAAGTTCTAAATCCATCAAAGAAGTGACATACTGGAGCTTCTGATTTAATAGCGATTAAATGTGCTAAAGAAGCTAAATCTGCTACTTCTTGTACTGAATGTGAGCAAAGCATTGTAATGCCTGTTTGTCTAATTGCATATATATCTTGGTGATCACCAAAAATTGAAAGTGATCTTGTTGCAAGTGATCTTGCAGATACATGTAAGACTGCAGGTAGGCATTCGCCAACCCATTTATAAATATTTGGGATCATTAATAATAATCCTTGTGATGCTGTATAAGTTGTTGCTAATGCACCTGCTTGTAAAGCACCGTGTACTGTTCCTGAAGCACCTGCTTCTGATTGCATTTCAACTACTTTAACTAATTGATTGAAACAGTTTTTCATTCCTTCTGAAGCGTATTGATCTACTAATTCTGCCATTGTTGAAGATGGAGTAATAGGATAAATACTTGCGACTTCAGTAAAATTATAAGACGCTAAAGCTGCTGCGGTATTACCATCAACAGATTTCATGGTCTTTTTAATCTCATTTGCCATGTTTTATTTATTCCTCCCTATAAAACATGTCTATTATAAAATAAATTTTATAAATTTAGTAGAGTATATATGTAAAAAACAAAAGAAAATTGCATTATTTTGCAATTTTCTTAATATATTCCATCACTTTATCTTTTAAATCATCACGATTTAAAGCAAAATCAATAGTAGCTTTAATATAACCAAATTTATCTCCAATATCATATCTTATACCTTCAAAACAATAAGCATAGACGTCTTCAGCATTTAATAAATCTTCAATTCCAGTAGTTAATTGAATTTCTTTTTTTCCATCAGTAACAATTTTAGCTAAATAATCAAAAACTTTATTAGTTAAAACATATCTTCCTAATACTGCATAATTTGATGGAGCATCTTCTACTTGAGGTTTTTCAACCATGCCTTTAATTTTAATTAAATTACCATCAATATTTTTAGGATCAACTACTCCATATTTTTTTACATCTTCATAAGGAACTTGTTGAACCCCTAAAACTGAACAACCTGTTTTTTCATAAGCTTCTATTAATTGTTTTAAAACTGGTTTACCATTTCTATTAACAATTAAATCATCACCTAACATAATTGCAAAATCTTCGCCATTGATAAAATCTCTTGCACATAAGATTGCATGTCCAAGTCCTTTTGGTTGATCTTGTATAATAAATGTTATTTTAGTTAAAGAAGCAATTTCTCTAATTAATTTAGCTTCTTCTAATTTATTTGTAGCAATTAAATGATTTTCTAAAGCTTCATCTATTTCAAAATGTTTTTTTATACTTGGTTTTTCTACTGACACTACAATTCCTACTTCTTCGATTCCACTAGCATGAGCTTCCTCAACAATATATTGTAAAGTTGGTGTATCAATAATAGGAAACATTTCTTTTGGTAATGATTTTGTAGCGGGTAAAAATCTAGTTCCAAGCCCTGCAGCTGGAATAATTACTTTTTTTATTTTGTTCATTTTTACTCAAATCCTTACTAACAATGACAAAAAGGTCATATATATATTATAATAACGATTTTTTTACTTTTTACAAGCAAAAATTTTTTTTGTCTTATTTATATAGCTAAAAAATCTTATTTTTTTTCTTTTATTGCAACATTTTTAACATTGTTGTATGATAATTTTGAAAGGAAAGAAACTAAAAGCGTTTTTATGTTTCTAAAATAATTAAAATGAAACAAGTTACAGGAAAAGTATTATCACCAAATGGATTAACTGCTAGATTATCAGTTCAAATTGTTAATGAAGCTAATAAATTTAAATCAAATTGCACAATTAAAGTATTAGATGAAGAAGCTGATTTAAAATCAATTATGAATGTTATGGCTTTAGTAGTTCCTAAAGGAAATGAATTTGTTATTGAAATTGATGGTGCTGATGAAGATAAAGCTGAAGTTGCTTTCAATGAATTACTTAAAGAAATTGATTTAAAAGATTAAAAGAGACTTAAAAAGTCTTTTTTTATTACAAAATAACATACATTTTAATGTGATGTTATGGAAGCGTATATCGAAATTTATTTAAAAAACATTGTTGATAATTATAAAAAAATAGTAGATTATTCTAAAAAGAATGTTATCGCAGTTATTAAAGATAATGCTTATGGCCATTCTTTAATCCAGGTTGGTCAAATTTTAGCAAGTAATAATGTTTTTATGCTTGCAGTAAGTAATATATCTGAAGCTATTTTATTAAGAAAAAATATGATTTTTTCTCCTCTACTTTTACTTGGTAGATGCGATGCCGCTAAAACTATATATTCATTAAAAATAACTCAAGGAGTTTCTTCTTTAGATCAATTAAAAAATTTAGCTAAACAAAATATTCCTATATCAATTCATTTAGAATTAGAAACAGGTATGCATAGATTAGGATTAAATCAAGAAGAAATCCCAGAAGCAATCAATATAATTAATAATTCAAAATTAAAATTAAAAGGGATTTATACTCATTTCTGTTCACAAGATAATATTAAACAAAAAGACATTTTTAAAAATATGATTGATACTTATTTTTATCAATATAAATTAATAATTCATTCACAAGCCTCAAATTTTATAAATGAAGATTTATCATATTGTAACACAATAAGAGTAGGTCTTGCTTTATATGGTTATAATCCTTATTTAGATTTGAAACCTGCATTAAAATTAATTTGTCCAATAATAAGAATTCAAAAAATAAATAAAGATGTTGATATTGGATATGATTATATAGAAAAAACATCAGAAAATGGGTATATATTGACACTTCCTTTTGGTTATAGTCATGGATTATCAAGGCTAAAAACATTATGTTTTTTTTATCAAAACAAAATTTATTATCAAATAGGAAAACAATGTATGGATATGACCATGTTTTTTTCAAAAGAAGATATTCCTTTCAAAGAAGTAGAAATTATTTCTTTAAATAATACAAATAATTTAATTTCTCTTAATAATGAAAATATATATTATATTCTTTCTTCTTTATCACCTAATATAAAAAGAATATATAAATAACAATATTTTTAACAATTATTGTTGATTATTATATTCTTTATAAAATTTACATCTATATATTATCAATTAATTAAACAATCGTTAAGCTTTTATACTATTTTTATCGCCATGTGGTATCGGTTTCCAACTTAAATTCTTTGAAAAAATAGCTTGTATATCAATTGGGAATTCAATGAATATAAATAAAGGCCATAATAAACAAATAAATAATTTTAAGAAGAAATTCATTTTGCCAATTCGTTTTCTTTCAGCAATAAAAGTTATCACTGCTGTTAAAAATAAACTAACATAAGAAATAATAACTGTTCTTATAGCGTGAAATAAATATCCATTATTGATAAACATAAAATTTTTAAAATCAAAATCAAATAAAAATGCTGAAGGATTATCACCAAATAGTATACTTGTTATATTTTAACATAAAAAAAACTTAAATCATTAATTTATATAATTTTTTTCTTTTTTTCAAATAAAAAAACATATCAATAACAAAATATTAATCAAATTATCATATCAATTTCATTTAATTAAGTAAATAAAAATAGCATTATTAACATTATTATAAATTAGAAAACAAAATATTAAGTGTAACACACAATTATATTATACATTTTAATTAAAAACCGTTACCTTTAAATAAGTAACGGTTATAACTATTTTTGATTTGGTGGACCCTTGGAGATTCGAACTCCAGACCCACTGATTAAGAGTCAGTTGCTCTGCCAACTGAGCTAAGGGTCCATTGCTAAAAAATAATATAATATTTTTTATCAATAATCAAGAGTATTAACTAATTTTGATTTTCTTTAATTAAAGCTTTTATATTTCTAATTAGCATTTGAGTACCAATAGTATGTTCTCTATCATTTGGTATAATTATATCAGCATATCTTATAGTAGGTCTAACAAACAAATGATACATTGGCTTAACAGTTGTTAAATATTGATTAATAACTGAATCAACACTTCTTCCTCTTTCTTTTATATCACGTTGCAAACGTCTTATAAAACGAACATCATCATCACAATTAACAAAAACTTTAATTGAAGATAAATCACGAATTCTTTCATCTTCTAAAACTAAAATACCTTCTAAAATTATAATAGGTTTAGGTTCTATATGTTCAATTTCTTTTTTTCTAGTATGCAAAACAAAATCATAAATAGGTTTATCAATTGCTTCACCATTTAATAACATTTTTAAATGTTTAACTAATAAATCATTTTCTAATGAATCAGGATGATCATAATTGACTTTTTTTCTTTCTTCTAATGTCATATATTCTTGGTCACGATAATAATCATCATGACGAATAAAAATAGCTTCATCTTTACCTATTTTCTTTTGTATTTCTTCTACTACTGTTGTTTTACCTGATGCTGAACCACCAGCAATACATATTAATATTGGTTTCATAATGGTGCCCTTTTTTATTATAATAAAATCATAAATTAAAAACAATAAAGTTTTCTTTCATGCAAAAAGAGCGGATTAATAAATCCGCTCAATATAGTTTTAAAAAGCAATTAATCAGCTTTCAATTTAATAGAATATATAACTTTTATAGTTTTAATTCTAAATTGACCTTTTTGCAATTTTGAAGTCATTGTAATAGTTGTTGCATTAGTTTCAGCTACAATAGACATTATTGTTTCAGAAACAGTTGCTACACCATTGGTTATTTCAACATTTGTAGTATCTGGAAGAGTGACATCTTTAGCAGTTACAAAAGTAATTTCAACTGCACTCAATTTAGCACCATTTTTTGCTGTAATAGTTAGAATATTAGAACCATAAAATCTTACAGCAGAACCAGTTGTAAAATATTTTGGTGAATTACTATTTGTTCCGCCACTCATAGATAAGGCAATATTATCATCTAAATTTTCAGTAGTAATAGCATGTTGATTAGCATATCCTTTTGTTGAAAAATCAATTGCTGTTTCTTTGCTGTTTGCATCAGCTTTTACAACAGTAACATTAACTGTTGCTGATTTAGTTATATCATCAACAGAAGTAACAGTAACAGTTGTAGAGCCTACAGCAACGCCTTTTACATTACCATTAGCATCAACAGTAGCAATTTCAGTATTTTGTGAAACATAAGTTAATCCTTTTACTGTTGCACTTGAAGGTTCTACTGAAGCGGTAATTTTCTTTGTTAATCCAACATTAACACTAATTTTAGCATCAGCAGTCACTCCAGTAACATTAACTTTTTCACCTTTAACACTAGTAAAATTATTTGCTAATGCGAATTGATACTTTCCATTATTAACTGAAACATATGTATCACATGAGAAAGTATCATTTTCAGCTAAATTAGCAATAGAATCAATAGTTACATCTGTATAATTTTTATTTAAATGAATTTGATATGTTGTATCAACTAATTTAAAATCAATAGTTTTATTTCCTGAGTTAGAAGTATTTACATTAGTAACTAAAGCATTTTCAATATGTGCACCTTTATTTAACATTTCGTTTGTTAACGCAGGATGATTAGTTTCATTAAATGTTAACCAATTTCCAGCAGTGATTGTAGCATCTGTTACTTTCTTAATAGATGTTGCAGATACTTCAGGTGTTGTAACATTACTATTAGTGTAATGTGCAGTTGTTCCTTCTACTTCAATAACATCACCGATATTAATATCATTAGTTATTAAGTCTTTATTAGTTTTGAATAATTGCATCCAATCATCACCATCAGCAACATATGCTCCAAACCAAACGTCACCTAATTTACTATCTTTAAATACTTTATTATTTTTTCCTTGATAAGTTGCACGGAATTTAACTTTTGTACCTTTTGCAATAGTTTTAACTTCAGATACTTTACTGAGTTTTACTTCTTCTGCAACACTTGATGATGAACTACTTGATGAGCTACTTGAAGCTTTACTTGATGATGAGCTTGAGCTTGCAGTAGAACTTGAAGATGTACTACTTTCTGTGTTAGATGATGCAGGTGTAGTTGATGTACTTGATGTATTATCATTACCACATGCAAATAAACCAAAGCCTAATAATGCGATTAAACTTAGTTTTAAAATATGTTTTTTCATTTTTTTACCTCTTTCAATTATATGCTAATATAAAATTCAATTTTAATCAATACCATAAAAAAAGGAAGCACTCTTTGTAAGCGTTTCCTTTAAATTTGTTACCTAAATTATTTAATAATTGAGTTAACTGTTCCAGAACCAACTGTACGGCCACCTTCACGAATAGAGAATTTTGTACCTTGTTCAATTGCAACTGGGTGAATTAATTCAACAGTTAATGTAACGTTATCACCTGGCATAACCATTTGTACGTCAGCAGGTAATGTAATTACACCTGTAATATCTGTTGTACGGAAATAGAATTGTGGTCTGTAGTTTGTTAAGAAAGCTGTATGACGACCACCTTCTTCTTTTGTTAATACGTAAACAGAAGCTTCGAATTTTGTATGTGGAGTAACTGTTCCTGGTTTTGCTAATACTTGACCACGAACGACTTCATCACGGTTAATACCTCTTAATAAGATACCAACGTTATCACCTGATTTAGCTTCATCAAGTGTTTTACGGAACATTTCAATACCAGTAATGACTGTTTTCTTTGTAGGTTTGATACCAACTAATTCAACTTCATCACCTAATTTAGCAACACCACGTTCAACTCTACCAGTAACAACTGTACCACGACCTGTAATTGTAACAACGTCTTCGATAGCGAGTAAGAATGGTTTATCTAAATCACGAACTGGATCTGGGATATATGTATCAACAGCATCCATTAATTCCATAATTGCATTTTCTGCATCTGGATCACCTTGGAGAGCTTTTAAAGCTGAACCACGGATAATTGGTGTATCATCTCCTGGGAAACCATATTCATTTAAGATATCACGGATTTCCATTTCAACGATATCGATTAATTCTGGATCATCAACTTGATCACATTTATTTAAGAAAACAACGATGTATTTAACACCAACTTGTCTAGCAAGTAAAATGTGTTCACGTGTTTGAGGCATAACACCATCTGTTGCAGCAACAACTAAGATTGCTCCATCCATTTGTGCAGCACCAGTAATCATGTTCTTGACATAGTCAGCATGGCCTGGGCAGTCAACGTGTGCGTAGTGTCTCTTTTCTGTTTGGTATTCAATGTGAGCTGTATTAATTGTAATACCACGTGCTTTTTCTTCTGGAGCAGCATCGATTTGATCGTATGCTTTCTTTTCAGATAAGCCTTTTTTAGCTAAGACAGTTGTAATAGCTGCTGTTAAAGTTGTTTTACCATGGTCAACGTGTCCAATAGTACCAATATTAACATGTGGTTTACTTCTGTCAAACTTTTCTTTTGCCATTGTTAAAATTCCTCCTATTAATTATGATTTAACATTTAAATGTTATAGCAAATTTTTTATAAAATCAACTACTCAAGTAAAAATTACTTAAGTAGTGATGATTTTAAACTTATTTAGCTGAATTTTTCTTAATAATTTCGTCAGCAACGAATTTTGGACACTCTTCATAACGATCGAGTTCCATTGTGTAGTTAGCACGACCTTTTGTTAAAGAACGAAGATCTGTAACATAACCGAACATATTAGCAAGTGGGACTGAAGCATCAATAACTTCTGCATTACCTCTTGAGAAATATCCATTAACGGTACCTCTTCTTGAAGCAATATCACCCATTACATCACCTAAATATTCATTAGGTACTGTAACTTCAACTTTCATAATAGGTTCAAGAATAACTGGATCACATTTTTTTGCAGCTTCTTTTAAAGCTAATGAAGCAGCTACTTTATAAGCAGCTTCAGATGAGTCAACATCATGGTATGATCCATCGAATAAAGTTGCTTTAATATCAATAATTGGATAACCTGCAACTAAACCTCTATCTAATGATTCTTTTAAGCCATCTTGTGTTGGTTTAATATATTCTCTTGGAACAACACCACCAACGATAGCGTCAACGAATTCGAAACCTTTTCCTGGGTTAGGTTCAAATCTAATCCATACGTGACCATATTGACCATGACCACCAGATTGTTTAATATATCTACCTTCACATTCAGCTGTTTTACGAATTGTTTCACGATAAGCAACTTCAGGAGCACCAACATTAACTTGAACACCAAATTCATCTTTTAAACGGGTAACCATAACATCGAGGTGAAGTTCACCAACACCAGCGATAATATTTTGTCCTGTTTCATGGTTTGTATAGAATCTAAATGTAGGATCTTCTTCTGATAATTTAATTAAACCAGCAGTCATTTTTTCTTGATCACCTTTTGATTTAGGTTCAATAGATTCAGAAATAACTGGGTCTGAGAATTGAATTGATTCAAGAATAACTGGGTGATTTTCATCACATAATGTATCACCAGTAGTAGTTGATTTAAGACCAACTGCTGCACCAATATCACCAGCTAAAACTTCTTCAACTTCAGCTCTATGATTAGAATGCATTAAAACTAAACGTGCAAATCTTTCTTTAACATCTTTAGTAGCATTTAATACATATGTTCCAGATTTTGCTGTACCAGCATAAACACGGAAGAAAGCTAATTTTCCAATAAATGGATCTGTCATGATTTTGAAAGCTAATGCTGCAAGTGGAGCGTCATCTTTTGGCTCACAAACATATTCTTCTCCATAAGGAGTATGACCAACTGCAGGTGGAATATCAACAGGTGAAGGTAAATATTCAACAACTGCATCAAGTAATCTTTGAATACCTTTATTCTTATATGCTGATCCACATAATACAGGGAAGAATTGACATGTTAAAACACCTTTTCTAATAGCTGATTTAACTTCTTCTTCTGTTGGTTCTTGTCCATCAAGAACTTTCATCATGATATCATCATCAAAATTAGCTAAATTTTCAAATAATTTTTCTCTTAATTCATGTACTTTTTCTAAATATTCTTCTGGAATGTCAACAATTTCTTCATCAGAACCTTTAGCATCAGCATAGATATATCCTTTTTGAGCGATAATATCAATAACACCTTTAAGAGATGATTCAATACCGATTGGATATTGAATAGCTGCTGCATTAGCACCTAATTTTTTACCAATAGAATCAACTGACATTTCAAAGTCAGCACCGATAGCATCTAATTTATTAACGAAAACAATTCTTGGAACATTGTATTTTGTACCTTGTCTCCAAACTGTTTCTGTTTGAGGTTCAACACCATTCTTTCCATCAAGAACAGTAACTGCACCATCAAGAACACGAAGAGATCTTTCAACTTCAGCTGTAAAGTCGACGTGACCTGGAGTGTCGATTAAGTTAATACGATGTTCTTTCCAATAACAAGTTGTAGCAGCAGAAGTAATTGTAATACCTCTATCTTGCTCTTGTTTCATCCAGTCCATTGTTGCGGATCCATCATGAGTTTCACCGATTTTGTAAACTTTACCTGTATAGAATAAGATTCTTTCTGAAACAGTTGTTTTACCAGCATCGATGTGAGCCATGATACCAATATTTCTTGTATTTTGAATTGGATATTGACGGGCCATATTCTTTCTCCTCTATATTAAATTACCAACGGTAATGAGCATATGCTTTATTAGCATCAGCCATCTTATGGACATCTTCTCTTTTCTTAACTGAAGCGCCTGTTCCGTTAGCAGCATCAATGATTTCGCCAGCTAAACGATCTTCCATTGTTTTTTCATGTCTTAAACGTGAATAATTTACTAACCATCTTAAGCCTAATGTGACTCTTCTTTCAGCAGAAACTTCTACTGGAACTTGGTAGTTAGCAGCGCCAACTCTTCTTACTTTTAATTCAAGAGATGGCATAATGTTTCCGATAGCTACTTCGAAAACTTCCATTGCAGGTTTACCTGTTTTTGCTTCCACTTTTTTGAAAGCTTCATACAAGATAGTTTGAGCAGTGCCTTTTTTACCATCAAGCATGAGTTTATTGATTAAACGTGTTACTAATTTTGAATTATAAATTGGATCTGGTAACACATCACGTTTTGCAACATATCCTTTACGTGGCATATAAATTCTCCTTTCTAAATAATAGCTCTAATTACTTAGCAGCTTTTGGTTTTTTAGCACCATAAAGTGATCTACCTTGTTTTCTGTCTGCAACACCAGCGCAGTCTTTAACACCACGAATAATGTGATAACGAACACCTGGTAAATCTTTAACTCTTCCGCCTCTAATAAAGACAGTTGAGTGTTCTTGAAGGTTGTGACCTTCTCCGCCGATATAAGCGGTAACTTCATATCCGTTAGATAAACGTACACGAGCATATTTACGCATTGCTGAGTTAGGTTTTTTAGGAGTCATTGTTCCAACACGGGTACAAACTCCTCTTTTTTGGCTAGCTGCTTGGCTAGTTTCTTTCTTAGCAAGTGAATTCCAACGGAAATTCAATGCAGGTGCTTTAGATTTTTCTACAGATTTAGAGCGTCCTTGACGAACTAATTGATTAATGGTTGGCATAGAAAATTCTCCTCTCTTAATAATAATTTTGTTAATCACAACACCGGGTGTTTAGTAATTTTTCTAAAAAATAAGTTGCAATGCAACATGAAACGCTTGGTGCTGTAACCACACGCTCTATTATTCTAGCATTAAAAAAATAATTAATGCAAGAAAAATATTATATTTTTTTATAATTGTTTTTCAAAATTAAAAAGATGCTTATATAAATTCAATAAGCACCTTAATAAATTATTTAATTCTTTCATCACCATGGAAGAATAAAGCAACAGTTCCTGGACCAGTATGAGAAGCAATAACAGTACCAATATCAAAAATTTTAACATCTTTAACATTTGGAAATCTTTTTAGAATTTCTTGTTTACACATTTCAGCATCAGCTAAACAATTTGAATTACTAATAAAGACTTTACCTGCGTAATTTAAACCATTTTCTGCATGAGCTTCCATTTCATCGACAATACTCTTAATAGCTTTCTTTTTACCTATAACTTTGCTATAAGCAATAATTCTACCAGCATAATTTAATCTCATTAATGGACATAAATGTAATATTGAACCAACTGTTGCAGCAGGTCCTGATACTCTACCGCCTCTTTTTAAATATTTTAAATCTGTTGAATAAAATTGATGTTGTATTTTTGTTTTATTTTCTTCAATCCAACTAACTATTTCTTTAATATCTTTTCCTTCTTTCATCAAATCATATGCATCATCAACTAACATTCCATATCCAGAAGAAGAACAAACTGAATCAATAACAATTAAATCTTGATTAGGAAATTCTTTTCTTACAGTTTCTGCTGCCAAATATGCTTGATTAACTGATTGAGTCATTCCTGAGCCAAATGCAATATGTAAAACATTATGTCCTTGTTTTAATAAATTTCTAAAATATTCTTCATATTGAAATTCATTAACTTGAGATGTGCTTGGAAGCTTACCTTCTTTTAAAAATTGATAAAATTTATTTAATGAATTAGGATCTTTACCCATATCATCAATATGAGGCTCTCCATCAATTAAATAATAATAATTAATAATGCTTATGTTTTTTTCATTCACATAAGAATAAGACAAATCAACAGGTGATTCGCATGATAACAAATATTTTTCCATATAATCTCCTTATTAACCTCTCATTAATTAGTTTATCAAACAATTTAAATTTTTCAACAACCTAATCATATATCTAGTAATTTATATAAACAGCATTAATGAAAATAAAGCCACTAACAAAGTTGGAATAGAAATAATTCCTCCATATTTTATAAAATCTAAGAATGTATATTTTATATCATACTTTTTTATTAAAGATGTAAACATAATTCCTGCTAGTGCTCCAATAGGAGTTAAAAACGCTCCTAAATTAGAACCAATTATTGTAGAATATGTTGCTTTTAAATCACCATTATTAATAATTGATGCATAAAAAACACTCATAGGAATATTATTCATAACATTACACATTAAGAATGAACTAATTCCATAATTGATAATTTCATTACCTTTATTAAGATAATTAGAAATAATTGATGGAATACCTTGTTTATTTAACGCTAATGATATTACAAACATAGATATCATAAATGGTATTAATTCATATGGTAATCTTTTAAAAATCTCTAAATATTTATCAAATTTGATTCTTTTTACAATAAAATAAATTAATGATATTATTAATAAGCTTATTGCACTTATTAAACTTATCAAATACATTTCTATATGCAAATACGAAGAAACAATTAAAAAAACTAAACATATTGTTAAATGTATTAATCCTATAATTATTAAAGTTTTATTATATCCAACATCTTCTATTTCTTTAGATAAAATTTTATTATTCAATTTATTTTTAAATATTAAAATTAAAATAATAAATTCCAACAAACCACTTAAAATAGTTGGAAAAACCATTATTTTAAAATATGAAATAAAGTCAATTCCTTGCGAAGTAGCCAAATAAATATTAGTAGGATTTCCAATAATAAACATCATTGAATAAGTATTACTTGAAATAAAAATTCCTACTAAATAAGGTAATGGATTAATTTTAGCGGTTTTACAAAAATAACAAATAAAAGGTGTAAAAGTTAAAATGATAATATCATTAGAGGTAAAAATAGTTAAAATTGCTACAAGAAAATAAATGTTTATAAATAGAATTAACTGATTATTATTCACTTTAGATAATACTTTTATAGCAATTAACTTAAAAAATCCTACCTCATCAAGAAAAATAGAAATAAATGTCATAGAAAAAAATAATAATAAAATTTTTAATGGATTAATTGAAGAATTATTAATAAATTCATTCTTTATATCATTTAAATCAACTTGATGAAAACAAATTAATAAAAGTGCTCCAATCAAGCAAATAATCCAATATAAACTTATCTTAAAATTTTTTATCTTTATTGAAGGATAAAATATTATTGATAAAATCATTAAAAAACAAGTAATAACACTAATAACAATACACATAAACAAAAATTCAGCTTATTCAGCTGAATCAACTTCTTTAAACCAATCTTCTTTTTTTAATTTAATAAATTCAAGTGCTCTTTCGATTAATTGGTTTTCTTTTTCCATTCTTAAACTGGAAAAATTAGTTTTCTTTTTATCCATTACATTTAAAATATGTTCATATAAATCATAACTAGAATCAACTAAACTAGATACTAATAAAGCTGTTTTAATAGAGCCATAATTATTATAATTTACTGCTATTTTTCTATAAGATTTTTCTTCTTTATAAAATTCTTCACCAACTTTTTCATAATTATCATTCATTAATTTAAAATAATATTTATTAGATAATAAAGTACCAATGTCTTCATCTGTTAAATAATCATCATTATCTAAACCTATTTGAATCATTTCTTTAGCTTTTTCTTCATCTTTATTTAATAAATAATAATAATTATATATGCTTGCTCTAGTAATTAATGGGTTAGAATAATCAACATCTTCAAAAAATAAAAGTTCACCTCTACCAGTAATTAAAGCATTTTCTTCTAATAAAATTTTATGGTATTGTTCTTTAAATTTATAATGATAAACTAATCTTAAAACAAATCCATCAAACAAATCATCATTTAAAAAAGGTGCTAAATTAAAAATTAAGATAATTAACATAACTGTAGCCATTATATATTCAATATAAATTAACATTCTTAAGCCAATTTCTTGAACTAACAAATGAGAACCTAAAATCATTAAAGCAGTAATAATACTAGAAAAAATACTTCCTCCTAATAAATATAAACTTAAACATGATTTATTACTTTTTGGAGCCATAAGTGTTTTTCCACCATAATTTTCAAATTTAGTAAATTTAAAAGAAGTTTTATTATCTTTATTTTTAATAAAAGTAAAGCCAAATAAATTAATATAAATTAAATTATATCCTGCTATTTTACCAAAAATCAATTTTCCTAATTCATACAAAATTGTGCCTAAAATATAACCACAAATTATAGCCAAAATTGCATATCCATAAGGTTCTTTCCCAAAAGCATTTCCTGCATCAGAAAATATTGCTTGCCCCATAAAATATGACAATATCAATACTACAATCCACACATATAAAGATTGATTACGATATTTATTAACATTTTTGTTTTCTTCCATAAGTAAGCCTCCAAAGAGTCAACAATTAAGTAAATTATGTGACCCATGCATCTAATTTACTACTTACGTATTAATAATATACACTATTTTTATTATCTTTTAAATACTATTTATTAATACAATCTTCTTTAAATTTAAATTTCATAACAAAAATAATGATAATTCCTATTAATTGAATTCCTCCCAATAACAAATAAAAATTATTAATACCTAATAAAGAATAAATTTTTGTACCAAATAAAGTCATTAAACCATTAACTAATGATAAAGCTATCGTTAATAAAGTAATTGCTTTAGTAATTAATTTATTAGAAACAATTTTTCTTAAAATTAATATATGAACTGATAAAAATCCACCCCAGCCAATTCCTCTTAAACAAGCAAAACTAATTAGAAATGGCAAAGGTAAATCTAAACCTAACAATAATGATCTTAAACATAAAATACTAACTGATATTTTTAAAAACATAACATAATATTTTTCTTTTAAAAATTTAGTAGACAATATTAAAACAATAATTTCTAATAAGACTTCACTAGCGAATACTAAAGAATATTGATATTCTTGAATATTTGCTTCTAATAAACGACTAAATAAATATGAATCTGCTACATTACTACACCCAATAATTAAAACATACGCGATAAAATATAAAATAAATGTTTTATTAGAAATAGTTTCTAAAAAAGTAACTTTTTTCTTTTCTTCACTTGTAACATTTTCAAAAGGTTTAATAAAAAACCATAAAATTAAACAAATAAGATTTAAAATTAACGCAATTAAAAAGACATAAACATAATTATTTTTAAATAACGAAATTAAACCTGCTCCTACAATTAAAGCAAACAAATATCCACATGAACCCATATATCTAATTGATTGATATGGCACATTTTCTTCTTTAGAATAAGTCGAGCCAATTCCATCTTGCATACTAAAACATGGTGAATTAAATAAACCAAATAAAATTGTCGATATTAATAAAGAAATAAAATTATTATCAATAGTTATAAATAGCAACATTGTAGCACTTTCTAATGAAATGATAATTTTTATTAATAATAAATTCTTCTTTAAATTTTTAGAAAAAAATCCCCATATAAAATTACCAATTAAAGCACAAAAAGGAATTACACCTAATAAAACACCATATTCAAAAGAAAATCTATCTATTTTAGAAGCAAAAAACATGCTTAAATATCCACTGAAAAGAGCATCAGCAAAAAATTTAATAAAATAAATAATTTTTAAATAATTACTTTGTTTTTTCATGTTTTTTCAAAATACAATTAATAATAACATCACTTACTTTGTATATAATCATCGAAATTACCACTACTACTACAAGTGTTATCCAATTTTTAGTATTTAATTCACTAAAATGAAGTCCAGAAACACTTTCTCCAAATAAAGCAAAATAAATACTAGAAAAAATAATCATTAATAAATACACACCTATTCTATACCAATTAAAAGGTAAACATTTGTCAAATAAAACTAATAATCCAGTAATCGATAAAGCAAAAGATGCCATTGTAACCATAATTGGAGTAGAATTAATTTCAAAATAAGCAAAATGCCTTTGTAAAACTAGCATGGTACTTACTGAAAAAATTAAAGCTATACCACCAGGAATTGATTTAGTTAAAACATTTTCTAAAAAATTACCTTTAACTAAATTTTTATTTGGTTGTAAAGCTAAAGCAAAAGAAGGAATACCAATAACAGCAAATTCTAATACATAAAAGCTACTTGGTGCAAATGGATCAGGTCTCCAAGTGATAAGACAAACTAAAGCCATTACAATTGCATATATTGTTTTCATTAAAAATAATGTAGCGGATTGTTGAATATTATTAATAACTCTTCTACCTTCTTCAACTACTTTTGGCATTGAAGCAAAATTAGAATCCATTAAAACTAAATGAGCAGAATTTCTAGCAGCTTCTGAACCCGAAGCAATAGCAATTGAACAATTAGCTTGTTTCATTGCTAAAATATCATTAACCCCATCTCCAGTCATAGCAACAGTTTTTCCACTATGCTTCAAGGATTTAATTAAAATAGCTTTTTGTTCAGGTGAAACTCTACCAAAAACAGTATATTCAGTACATATTTTTTGTACTTCTTCATCACTTAAATTATCTAAAGAAATATAATTATCTGCATTTTTTACCCCTACTTTTTTTGCAATTTGAGAAACAGTAAGAGGATTATCTCCAGAAATAATTTTTATATCAACATCATTATCATTGAACCATTTAATAGTATCATAAGCTTCTTCTCTAATATGATCAATTAAAACAAATAAACAAATTGGCTCAACTGGTTCATTTTTTCTAAAATCACTTAAAGGAGTTTTACTTTTAGCTAACAAAAGTACTCTACATCCACTTTTTGTATATTCTTCAACTTGATCAAGAATATTCTTATCTTCAATAATAAATTCTGGCGCTCCTAAAATTAATGTTCCATCATTTTCAAATTCTACTGCTGATAATTTTCTAGTACTAGAAAATGGTAATTTATTTATTACTTTAAATTTATTAACTGCTTTATATTTTTTACTTAATGCAATAGAAGTAACATTTTGATCTTCAAAACAAGATAAAAAATCACCCATTATTTCTTCAATATTATATTTAGTTTCTTTTAAAGGAATAACTTTTTCTAAAATCATTTCTCCATCAGTAATAGTACCTGTTTTATCTAAACACAAAGTATCACATCTTGCTAAAGATTCAATCGCATAAGAATCATTAACTAAAGTTTTTTTCTTCGCTAAATTAATTACTGAAACTGTTAAAGTTGTAGAAATTAATAAAAATAATCCTGATGGAATCATCGCTACTAAAGAACCAAATGTAACTTCTAATACTCTAATAATTGAATCAATAGTAAAATAATTTTTGATAAATGAAGCTATCCCAATAGGTAAAATAATTGCCGAAATTAATTTAATAATTCTATTTAATGAAGTTAATAAAATAGATCTAGCTTTTTTTACTTTTCGAGCTTTATTTTGTAATTGAGCAATATAATTATGTTCGCCAATTCTATCACATCTACAAATACAAGCTCCAGAAACAATATAAGAACCTGCAAGTAAATAATCATCTGTTTCTTTTTTTATTGGTAAAGATTCACCAGTTAATAAAGCTTCATTAACTTCTACACTACCTTTAATAATATAACTATCTGCTGGTATTTCATTACCTGCTTTAAGACAATAAACATCATCAAGTACCATTTTATCATTAGGTATGCGATATGGATTTCCATCTCTAATAACTTTTACTTGACTAACATTAATTAAAGATAGTTTATCAATAACTTTTTTTGCTCTTATTTCTTGAGTTATACCAATAATTGTATTAGCTAGAACAATCAATAAGAAAAAACAATTTTTATATGAACCAATCGATAATAAAACAATTCCAATAGAAAATAATAAAATATTAAAAAAAGTAAAAACATTTTCTAAGAAAATTTGTAAATAAGTCTTAGATAATGTCTTTGCTTGTTTATTGAATAAATTGTTAATTTGTCTTTCTTCAACTTGTAAAGAATTTAATCCTTCTTGATAAGTTGGATTATATCTAATCGCTTTATCAAACAAATCAACTTTTTTATTTCTTTTTCCTTTTTTTGCTAAAATAAGCTTTGGAATTTCTATTGTTTTAGAAAAAATTGATTTTTCTTCAATTTCTTCATCATCATCTTCTAAATTTATTTTTGAATATTTTTCTTTATCATTTTCTTTCTTAGCCATGTTCTCACCCAAAATTCTATTATATATATAATATAATAAAATTTATAAAAATAATACTAAGAATGTGAAAATTATAACATCTTATTTAAACCATCTTTAACCTGGTCTTTTTTTACAGCTTTGATAATTTTTTCTTCTTTTTCTTTTGAAACAGTTTTACCTGCTAATTTAGCCACATCTTGAATTAATTTTCTTAGATTTCTTTCATTATTCATGTCTTTACCTTGTATAGATTTTGCTAAATTAATAATATCTTCTCTTTTAACATTGGTTTTTTCTTCGACTTTATCAAATATTTTTTCATCCATAACTATCACCAAGATAGTATATGAGCCTAGAAACAAAATGTTATTCTTTTTTTAATTCTCTTGTCATTAATTTATAAGCAATTTCACTTGGTTTTTTATCTTCATATAAAACTTGATAAACTGCTTCTATGATTGGCATTTCAATATTTTTTTCTTTAGCTAATTCATGAATAATTTTTGCAGTTCTTATTCCTTCCACTGTTTTAGTATTAGTTTGTAAAAAATGTTTACTACTATCATCTTTACCTATTTCAAGTCCAGCTTGGAAATTTCTTGAATGAATAGAATTACATGTAACAATTAAATCACCTACACCAGTTAAACCCATAAATGTAGATTCTTTACCACCTTCACTTACACCATATCTAATCATTTCTACTAAACCTCTAGTAACTAAAGCAGCTTTAGCATTATCACCCATACCAATACCAATTAACATACCAGAAGCAATCGCAATCGCATTTTTTATTGCTACACCTAATTCTGCTCCAATTTCATCAGTTTGAACATACACCCTAAAATATTTATTAGAGAATATTTTTTGAATAAATTTTGCTTCTTCTTCATCTAAACATGTTGAAGTTATACAAGTTAACATTCTTAAAATTACTTCTTCAGCATGACCTGGACCAATTAAAGAAACTACTTCATATCTATATTCACTAGGTATAACATCTCTAACAACTTCAGACATTCTTTTTAAAGTAACTGGATCAAAACCTTTTGCTACTGAAACAATATGTATTTTTTTATCTAATAAAGGTAAAACTAAATTTAAAACATTTCTATAAGCATTACTTGGTACTGCGACAATAACTAATTCAGTTTCTTTTAATGCTTCTTTTAAATCAGTAGTAGCGGTTATTAAATTAGGTAAAATTACTTCATCACCAAAATATTTACTATTTTTATGATTAATATTTATATCATTAACTTCATTATTATCAATACCATATATAGTAACGTTATTACCATTATCAGCAAGAACTTGACCTAAAGCAGTACCCCAAGTTCCTGAACCAAGGACTGTACATCTCATTTTATTTTCTCTCCCTACAAATAATCTTTATTGGTGTTCCTTCAAAATCAAATGAAGATCTTAATCTATTTTCTAAATATCTTTGATAAGAAAAATGCATATATGAAGGATCATTACAAAATAATACAAATGTTGGTGGTTTAATTGCTACCTGATTAGCAAAATATATTTTTAATCTTCCACCATTAAATGATGGTGTAGGATTTATAATTTGTGCATCTTCAATAATATCATTTAATACTGAAGTGGATACCCTTCTTTGATAAGAATCATAAGCTTTAACAATCTCTGGTAATAAAGTATTAATTCTTGATTTATTTTTAGCAGAAAGGAAAACAATACTAGCAAAATCTAAAAATTTAAATTCATCTCTTATTTTTTTAGTAAATTCTACCATTGCTGTTTCACTTTTCTTGACTAAATCCCATTTATTAACCACAATTACCATAGCTTTATTAGCTTCATAAGCAAAACCTGCAACATGTTTATCTTGTTGTTGGATACCTTCTTCAGCATCAATAACACTAACAACAACATCACTTCTTTCAATAGCAGCTAAAGCTCTAATTGCAGCATATTTATCCACAGCTTCAAATATCTTTCCTCTTTTCTTTAAACCTGCTGTATCAATAACAACAAAATCTTGTTCGTCTTTACTAAAAGGTGTATCAATAGCGTCTCTAGTAGTACCTTCTATATTAGAAACAATAACTCTATCTTGATTTAATAAAGCATTAGTTAAAGAAGATTTACCAACATTAGGTCTTCCAATAATGGAAAAACTAATTGCATTTTGATATTCAACATCTTCTTTTTCTGGTAATAAATGAATTATTTTATCTAAAACATCACCAACACCAATACCATGGGTGGAAGATAAAGCAATAGGATCACCTAAACCTAAAGAATAAAAATCATTAATTAAATCAATTCGAGAAATATCATCAATTTTATTAACTGCTATGACAACTTTCTTTTTAGCTTTTCTTAACATTTTAGCCACTAATAAATCATCATTAGTAACTCCTAATAATCCATCAGTAACAAATAAAACAACATCAGCTTCATCAATAGCGATTTCCACTTGCGCTCTAATTTGTACTTGAAATGGAGCATTATTAATTTCCACTCCACCAGTATCAATTACAGTAAATTCTTTAGTTAACCATTCACCTTTACCATATAATCTATCTCTAGTAACTCCAGCTTCATCATTAACAATAGCTTTTCTTGAGCCAATTATACGATTAAAAACAGTTGATTTACCAACATTAGGTGAACCAACAATAGCCACTATTCCTCTACTCATTAATTTCACCAACTTTCTTATTAATAATATTTAAAACTTCATTTACTACTTCCTCAATACTCATATTTGAAGTATCTAATTCTATCGCATCACTAGCTTTTTTTAAAGGAGCAAAATCACGATGAGAATCAATATAATCTCTTTTCTTTAATTCTGCTAAAACAGATTCATAAGAACAATCTATCTTTTTTTCTATATTTTCTAAATATCTTCTTTTAGCTCTAGTTTCTACATTAGCAATTTGGAAAATTTTTACATCAGCATTAGGTAAAACATAAGAACCAATATCTCTTCCATCCATAACAACAGATGTATTATTAGCCATTTTTCTTTGTTGTTCAACTAAAAATAATCTTACATTTTTATAAGAAGCAATATAAGAAACGTTATCATTTACTAATGGACTTCTAATTAAATCTGTAACATTTTCTTTATTCAAAAAAACAGTATGATTTTTACCTAAACCCACTTCAATATTATCTAAAACTTTTTCTACTGCTTTTTCATCTTTACAATCAATATTATTACTTAAACAATAATATGTTACCGCTCTATACATTGCACCTGTATCAATATATGTAAAATTAATTCTTTTAGCTACCATTTGAGCAATAGTTGACTTTCCTGCAGCAGCTGGACCATCAATAGCAATACTTATATTTCTCATAAACAAAACCTCTATAAAACTCTAACTAAAACTACAACTAATAAAAAAATTAAAGCTAAAACAACCAAAGCAAAAATACTATATTTACCTATTTTTTTCCACATAGCTTTTGATTTTGCTTTCTTTTCTAACTTAATCTTATCTTTTAATTCTTTTTGCTCAATAATCATCGTGTATTCATCATGAGCTTCAATAATTTCATCCATAGTCATTGTTAAAGTATTCTTAATAACTGGCTTATCAGTAGTCTCAACCACTACCTCTTTTTCTTCTTTAGGAGCTTCTTCTTTAACTTGAGAAGCAATCTCTTCACGATAAGCTTTAAATTTTTCTTCTCTAGACTCCATTAAAAATCACCTCGTTATGTTCTTATTTTACTAGAAAAAACCATTTTATCATAGCACTTTTAAAGAATAAACCACACAAAAAATTAAAAAAACTTAAATACTTTGCTTAAATTTGCATTTCTTTAAGTTTTTTAACATTAATCAATATCAAAATAACTTCTAATAAAACTTTTAATTCTATTAACTATCGATATATTTCCACATAGATAATCATAAAATTGTCTTTTCAAATCATCAGGAATATCTATAGGTTTAGAAATATAACGAATTCTATTATTTTTTCTCATTAATATCCTCTTTTATGGTTCAATAAGACCTATTGCAAAACCACAATCATCATCTATTGAACTCAATTTTTCATTATAATCAGAGAAAGAAAAACCTGCCCTATAATATCCTCCAGTATAAATTGGATACTCAATATATTCAAAATTATTCTTTACTCCTCTTGTTCTCATTTTTGTTGCATTATTAATATCCACTAAAATAATATCATAATCATGAAACTTTAAAGATTTAACTGTTCCATCAGAATATGCTAACCAAAAACCATATGCTTTTAAAACATTACCACTACCAGGAGAACATGGAGTCATAATATAATAATCACTACTAGTACTATGTCCATATCTTAATAAATATTGATTAACAAAAGCTTTTTCAATATTAATACAACCTGTTCCTTCGTAAATTCTTGGTTCATTATGTCTACCATAATCACCAGCCATAATGCTAGTGTTTGCTCCAAGTAAAGCATATACAGCTGCTGGATTACCTTTTAATTCAGGATATTTTTCAAGTAATAAAGCAGTACAACCAGAAACAACAGCAGTAGAAATTGATGTTCCTGTGTATGAACCACTAAATCCTGGAATATCGACATCTATTCCAATTGCTGTAATATTTGGTTTAGTAGGTCCTTCAACTGTTACCCATGAAGATTCTCCTGTTGGATTAAACATGCTATTACAATCTCCGACAGTAAAAACATTATAACCCAATCCTGGATTAGCTATATAACCATTTCCACTACCATCATCGCCACCTTCATTACCAGCTGCAGCAAAAACTATTAATTTATATTGCCTAATAATATAATCAAAATATGCTGAATCAGAATTATATTTTCCATTTACAGTTCCTGAGCCAATGCTAGCATTAACAATATCTACTCTATTGTCTAATAACCAATCAAATTCTTCCTCGAAACCAAGAATTGCTTGTAAACTATATAAGCTACAATCAGGAGCAATACCTTCATTACCGCCTATAATTGATCCCATATGAGTAGGATGTTCTTGAACATTTTTAATTCCTAATAATTCTGATTTAATTGTAATGTTTTTCCCTTCAAAAACTTCATTATTTTCATCAATAACACCAACATCTAAAACACCAACTTTGACTCCTTTACCAGTGTAGCCAAGATCATCAGTAATATAATTAATACCTAAAGTATCTTTAACCCCATAAAGTTTTTCTTTTGTTGTACGCTTAGCAGGATATTTGATATTTATTTCATCAATATAATCTTTTTTTGCTAATGTCTCAATCGGAGACACACTAGACATACTTAAATCTTTTGTTTTTAGTGTGAAATTAAAAAAAGGAGTATATTTTGATACATAAATATTTTTCATATTTATTGTATCAATTTTTTTCATTAATTCATTATTTTTAGTAGAAAAATATTTTTTACTTTTTTCATAAAACTCATCGCGATAATCTTCAAAATTTCCACTTACATTCATTTGCTCCTTAATATCAAAATTATCATAGTTAAACTTCACCGAAATATTGATATCTTCCGTCGAAATATCAGTAAGCGATTCATTAGTTTTATTATCAAGAGTAAGTTTTTGTAAATTTTTACTTTCAAAAATTATTTTAGATGGGGTTGTGTTTTCATTAAACACACCAAAAAAAATCGGAGTTGCAAGTAAACCCACAACTCCAATAAATTTAAGATTAATCATTAAATATCAACTATTTAATATAAGATTTAAAAATTATAATCACTACAATAAATAAATCTAAAAATTATATGTAATTTTAGTTGTTAAAACATTATTAAGGTACACGGACCCGTATAAGATATCTCCTTTAACCACTGGAAAAGACGAATCATTAAGAAGCGTAATATAAGAAGCACCATCTAAATTGTTATGTAGTGTTCTTGTATTTTCATTAACAGTTATGTCCATTTTTATTACTAAATCTTTTTTATTAGAATCATAAATTTGAACATAATAATTAGTAGTTTCATTATTAGAAAACAAATTAATAGTACTTTTCTCACCTAAATAATTTGAACATAGTAAAGCAGTATTTTTTTCATTATATAATTTTTCCAAATCATTTTTGGCAGTTTTAATACTATTAGCTATTACACGACTTTCATCATCATAAGTCAACTTTCCACCTACAGCAACTAAAGTCATAGAAACGATTGCAACAGCAACCACAACAGTTAAGCAGGCACATACAAATGGAAGTTTTCCAAAAATGAAATGATTTTTTTTGATTGCTGCAATAGCATCAAATGGTTCATAGTCATCATCTTCAATAATTTTATTATCTGCATTAATTGTTGGTTCTTCTTCAGTTGGCGAATCCGCAAATTTGACATTTTTTATGACTTCATCGTATTTGTCTTCCATGTGGAATCTACTTTCCATTTCTTCGGTCAACTTTTCTTTTAACTTCTTTTTGATACCCATGTAATCCCTCCAGAGCAACGTTGTCTATCTCAAAGATATCATTTATATAATGAATTAATATATATCTTATTTCATCATTTTTTGATTTTTTTCTTTTAATTTTAACAATTTTTTCTTAATTTTGGTTCAAATTTGAACCATTTACATATATTTTTGTCGAATTTTGTCGAAAATTATTTGTTTTTCATATGTGGGAAAAGTAAGACTTCTCTAATTGATGTTTGTTCAGTTAAGAACATTACTAATCTATCAATTCCTATACCAACTCCTCCACATGGTGGCATACCATATTCAAGAGCTTCTACGAAATCTGTATCCATATCGTTTGCTTCATCATTACCAGCATCTTTTTCTTTTAATTGTTCTAAGAATCTATTTTTTTGTTCAATAGGATCATTTAATTCTGTATATGCGTTAGCAAATTCATGACCACCTATATATAATTCAAATCTTTGAACAAATCTTGAATCTTCAGGATCAATTTTAGTTAATGGTGATATTTCAACTGGGTGTCCACATAAGAAAGTAGGTTGAATTAATTTATCTTCACAATATGTTTCAAAGAAAGCATCAATAATATGTCCTACTGTAAAATGTTTTTCAACTTTAATGTTGTGTTTAGCCGCTAATTCTTTAGCTTCATCTAATGTATAATGATTATTTTTAAAATCAATACCAACATATTCTTTAATCATATCGCACATTGTTACTACTCTAAATGGTTTAGAAATATCTATTTTTTCTCCTTCAGGATTAAAAATATCCATAAATTCTGTTTTATCGCCTAATTTTTTAGCAGCAAAACGGATTATTCCTTCTGTTATTTTCATCATTGAAGATAAATCACCATAAGCTTCATATAATTCAATAGTAGTGAATTCAGGGTTATGAGTTAAATCCATTCCTTCGTTTCTAAATAATCTACCAATTTCATAAACTTTTTCTAAACCACCAACAATTAATCTTTTTAATGGTAATTCAGTAGCAATTCTTAAATAGAAATCTCTATCTAAAGCATTGTGATGAGTAATAAATGGTCTAGCACTTGCGCCACCTTGAATTGGTGAAAGTACAGGTGTTTCAACTTCAATAAAGCCTAATGAATCACAATATTCTTGAACAGCACGAATGATTTTTGGTCTAGCAATAGCGACTCTTTTTGCCTCTTCATTCATAATTAAATCAACATATCTTCTACGATATCTTTCTTCTTTATCAGTTAAACCATGAAATTTTTCTGGCAATGGTCTTAATGCTTTAGTTAAATGAGTATATTCGAAACATTTAATAGTAGGTTCACCTGTTTGAGTTAACATAACTTTTCCTTTAACTCCAACAATATCGCCAACATCAGCCATTTTAAATAAAGCATAAGTTTGTTCACCAACATCATTTAAAGAAATGTATATTTGTATTTTTCCTTTAATATCTTGGATAGAAAAGAAACTTGCTTTACCCATTTTTCTAATGAACATGATTCTACCTGCTACAGATACTTCTAAATTTAAAGTTTCTACTTCTTCATGTGATAAACCTTTAACTTTATCTTTAATATCTTGTGACCAGGTTGTTCTTGAATATGCTTGTCCAAAAGGGTCAATTCCTAATTCTTTTAATTTTTCTACTTTTTGTCTTCTAACAATTTCTTGATCTGTTAATTTTTCTTCCATTTTTTTTACCTCTATTTTATTCTATAAGAATTTTTTTGTTTTTTAAAGAAATATAGTTTTATTTATTATTTAAAATAATAATTTTTAGTTAAATTTTTAGTAAATATTAATAATAAGCACTATTTTAAAGCGTTGAAGTTACTTCAATATTCCTTTGAAGTTCTTTTGAAGTTGGTTTTGAAGTTTGTTTGAAGTAAAACTTAAGTGAGGTATTTTTATGTTAGAGATATTAAATATAAACATTAAAGATAATTTTTTCAAATTAATAAAAGAAGCTAATAAAGAAATATATTTATGCGCACCATTTATCAAAGAAAATATTATTAATCAAATATTATTAAATAAAAAAGATAATGTTAAATTAACAGTCATAACATCTAATAATATTAGCTATTTTTTAAACAAGTCAGTAGATATATCTGCAATCAAAACGTTAATCAATAACAATGTAAAAGTATTTAATTATAATTCTTTACATGCAAAAATTTATTTAGTAGATAATAATGCTATTATAACTTCTGCCAATTTAACTAATAACGCAATGTATAATAATTATGAATATGGTGTGTTATTAAATGATGAAAAATGTATTAATCAAGTTCATTTAGATTTTATTAATATGATAAATGATAATAATTGTTCTCAATATAATATGGAATTGATTAATTCTATTGAAAAAGAAATAAAAATTCATAAAAAAGAAAAAAATATTATAACTATTGATAACGAAGGTGATGCATTATTAATAATTAAAGATATAAATAATTATCTCTTACAAAATGGCAAAAAGATGTATTTAATTGCTTAAATCTTATTCCAAATAATATATTTAAATTAAACGATATTTATTCTTTTGAAGTTTTGTTAAAAAACAAACATTTTAAAAATAACAATATTCAAGAAAAAATTAGGCAAATTTTACAATAGTTAAGAGATTTAGGCTATATAAAATTTATAAATCGTGGTCAATACAAGAAATTGTGGATGAATAATTTACCTAATTAATATTGTTTTTAATAAATAAAATACTTTCCTATTAATTTCTTTATTATAATTTTTTTTCGTTGTATAATTTTACTAGGTGAAAAATATGTCATACAAAGCTTTATATCGAACTTATAGACCTATGACTTTTGATGAAGTAGCAGGTCAAAAACACATTGTCCAAACTTTAAAAAATGCGCTTAGAGAAAATAAAATTGCACATGCTTATTTATTTTGTGGCCCTAGAGGTACTGGTAAAACAACCATGGCAAGAATTTTTGCTAAAGCTTTAAATTGCGAAACTGAATTTGGGAACCCATGTAATCATTGTGAAAATTGTGTTGCAATTACTGAAGGTAGACATCCTGATGTTATAGAAATTGATGCTGCTAGTAATCGTGGAATTGATGATATTCGTGATTTAGTTAGCAAAGTAAAATATTCTCCTATTTTAGGAAGATATAAAGTTTATATTATTGATGAAGTTCATATGATGACAAATGAAGCTTTTAATGCTTTATTAAAAACATTAGAAGAACCACCAGAAAATGTAGTATTTATTTTAGCTACTACTGAGCCTTATAAATTAATGCCAACAATTTTATCACGTTGCCAAAGATATGATTTTACTAAAGTAAGTGATGGTGATATTTATAATCGTTTATTTGATATATTACAAAATGAAAATATTCAAATTGAAGAAGATGCTTTAACTATGCTAGTTTCTTTAGCAGATGGCGGAGTAAGAGATGCTTTATCAATGTTAGATCAAGCTATTGCTTATTGTGGTAATAATATTACTTTAAAAGCTATTCAAGATTTATATGGTTTATCTTCAAAACAAGAAAAAATAGATTTATTAATGTACGCTAATAATAAAGATTTCTTAAAATTATCTAACGCTATCAAACAATTAGTAGAAAATGGAGTTGATATCAAAAGATTAACAAATGAATTATTAGAAGTTTTAAAAGATTTATTAATTTATCAAACTACTAAAGATGCTTCTTTATTAAAAAAATTAACTGTTACTGATTGTGAATACCTATCTTTAGATAATAAAAAAATAAATGCTTGGATTGATATTTTATTAAATGCTAATAGTCAATATCGTTTAGTAAATAATATTACTTCTTTATTTGAAATTACAATGCTTAAACTTTCTTCTTACGAAGAAGTTAAACCAGTAGAAACTATAAAAATAGTTGAAAAAGTCGTTGAAACTAAACCCGAACCAGTAAAAGAAGAAATTAAACCTACTCCAGTAGCTACTCCTATTGAAGAAACTAAACCTAATAATGAAGAAGTTATACCATTAACTTTCTCTAATGTAAGTTTTACTTCAGTTAATCCATTTGTTGATGAAGGTACACCAATTAATTACACTATGGACGATGTTATTAATATTATGGTGCAAGCTACTAAAGAATGTAAAAATGAATTAAATGCTAATTGGCATTTATTAGATAAATTAATTAGTCATAATAGAGTTGGTAAATATGCTGCTACATTAAAAAATACTGCACCTAGAATTGTTTGTAAAACTGCTGTGGTTTTTGAAGCAAGTTTAAAAACAATTACAAATAAAATTAATTTAAAAGAAAATCAATATGGTTTTTCTAAAGTAGTAGAAGCTTTATTTGGTGAATCATGTGTTGTTATTTGTATGAATCATCAAGAATATGTTGAAACTGTAACAAAATTTTCTAATCTTAGACAAGCTAACAAACTTCCTTCACCACAAGAAGTTAACATTGACACTAAGGTTGAAATAAATCAAAATTATACTAAAACAAAAACTGCTGAATTAGCAGAAGAATTAACAAGAGGAGAAAATTAATATGAACATGCAAGCATTAATGCAACAAGCACAAAAAATGCAAAAAGAAATGCAAAAAAAGCAAGCAGAATTAGAAGCTCAAACTTTTGATGTAACAAGTGCTGGTGGTGCAATTAAAATTAAAATCAAAGGATCAAGACAAATTGAGAGTATTGAAATTGATAAAGACGCTATTGATCCAGAAGAAAAAGAAATGTTAGAAGATATGATTAAAGTTGCTATTAATGAAGCAATAAGTGTTGTAGACCAAGCTTTTGATCAATTAAATGCTTCTTTAACTAATGGTATGAGGATGCCATTTTAATCATGCAAGAATTACAAACAATTTTAGATTTAATTAATGCATTAAAAGTTATTCCAGGAATAGGCAATAAATCAAGTGAAAGAATTGCTTATGAATTTTTAAAAATGGATCAAACTAAAATAGATAACCTTATTAATAGTTTAAAAAACATTAAAACAAATTTATCTATTTGCCCTACATGTGGATCATATATGGAAAATGATAAATGCTTAATTTGTAACGATGAAACTAGAGATAAATCTACATTAATAGTAGTTTCTTCTTTTAAAGATGTTTTGTCTTTAGAAAGATTAAATTCTCTACATGCAAGTTACCATATCTTAAATGGCACTATATCTCCTACTAAAGGAATAAGCGCTAGTGATATCAATATTGAGAAATTATTAAAAAGAATTGAAAATTCTAATATTCAAGAAGTAATTTTAGCTACAAATCCAACCATAGATGGTGAGACAACTGCATTATATATCTCTAAATTGTTAGAAAAATTTGAAAATTTAAAAGTTACAAGATTAGCTTATGGTTTACCAATGGGAGCGAATCTTGATTTTACTGATGAACTTACTCTTTCTCGTGCTATTGAAGGAAGAACATCATATAAAAAATAGGAGAAACTTATGTCTTTATTTATTACATTAGAAGGTCCAGAAGGTTCAGGAAAATCTTCTGTGATGGAAAAAGTATATGAAAGATTATTGTCTGAAGGTTATGAAATCGTGAAAACTCGTGAGCCAGGTGGGACACCTATTGGTGAACAAATTAGAAATGTTATTTTAAACCAAGATAATACTAAAATGGACATTCGTACTGAATGTTTGCTTTTTGCTGCATCAAGAAGACAACATTTAGTAGAAAAAATTTGGCCTAGTTTAAAACAAGGTAAACTTGTATTTTGTGATAGATATCTTGATTCTTCTTTAGCTTATCAAGGATATGCTAGAAAATTAGGTATTGATAATGTTTTAAATGTTAATTTATTTGCAACTGAAAATACATATCCAGATTTAACATTATTTTTTGATGTTGCACCAGAAATTGGCTTAGAAAGAATTAATAAAAATCATAATCGTGAAGTTAATAGATTAGATGTAGAAAAATTAGAGTTTCATAAAAATGTTTATCAAGGATACATCACTCTTTTAAATATGTATCCAGAAAGAATTAAAAGAATTGATGCAAGTAAACCTTTCAATGAAGTAGTAGAAGATACATATAATCTTATAAAAGGATATTTAAAATAATGAGTTTTCAAGACTATTTAAAAAACAATCAAAAATTAGTGTATGATACTTTCGTTAATAGTCTTAACGAAAATCGTCTTTCACATGCTTATTTAATTACTGGTAATGAAGGTGCTCCATTACTGGAAACTAGTCTTTATTTAGCTAAATCTTTAATTTGTGAAAATAGAAATCCTTTAGCATGTGAAAAATGTTTAACATGTTTAAGATTTGAAGATGGTAATTACGCTGATTTTAAATTATTAAATGGTCAAGAAAATAATATAAAAGTAAGTGATATTGAATCTTTACAATCATTTTTCCAAAATACACCTAGTGAAAAAAGTGGAAAAATGATATATATTATTCATGCATTAGAAAATTCTAATCGCGAATCTTTAAATGCTTTATTAAAATTTTTAGAAGAACCACAAGATAATGTTTATGCTTTTTTAACAACATTTAATGAAGAAAGACTTTTACCAACCATTCTTTCAAGAACTCAAAAATTAAAATTATTACCATTAAAAAAAGAAGAATTAATTAATGAATTAACTAATGAAGGTATTTCTAATGATGATGCTGAATTACTTGTTCAATTTTATGGTGATAAACAAACTTTATTAAAAGTAGGAACTGACAAAAATTATTTGAAAATCAAAGATATGGTTTTTGATACTTTAGATAATTTACTTGTTTCAAATGATAAAGCTTTATATTTTGTGGAAAGTAAAATTATTCCTGAATTAAAAGACAAAGTATCAGTTAGACTTTATTTAGATATTTTAGCATGTGCTTTTAAAGATATTATGAATATTAAATGGCATTTACCATTAATTATTAAATCTCAAGAACAACTTTTTACTTCTCTAAGCAACAAATTAACAAATGTTGAAGAAGATTATAAAGAAATTATGCTTACAAGAGGTAAAATAGAATTAAATGTTAATTTAGGTTTATTGCTTGAGCATATATTTATTTTTATTAAATAGGAGGCTACAATGGATTATTTATTTGGTGTAAATTTTCAATCACAAGAAAAATTACAATATTTTTTAGTGAATTATCAAATCAATAAAGGTGATTTAGTTATTTGTGAATCTCTTAAAGGAATTGAATTAGGTAGAGTTGCTACTAATCCTAAAGAATATATTGTTAAAGAAGGAGAAGAAATACCTTTTTCATATATTATTAGATTAGCAACTGAAGAAGATCAAAGAATTTTTGATAACAATGAAAAAGAAGCTAATGATGCTTTAAAAATTGTTCAACTTGAATCTAATAAATTAAATTTAAATATGAAAGTATTATCAGCGGAATACACTCTTGATCAAAGTAAATTAACAGTTTCATATTTAGCAGATGATAGGGTTGATTTCCGTGAATTATTAAAAGTTCTTGCTTCATTATACCATTGTAGAATCGAATTAAGACAAATTGGTCCTCGTGATAAAGCTAAAATGATTGGAGGTATTGGTATATGTGGATTACCTCTATGTTGTTCAACATTCTTAAATGAATTTGATGGAATATCCATTACTATGGCTAAAAACCAAATGCTTGCGTTAAATATTCCTAAATTATCAGGTCATTGTGGAAAATTAATTTGTTGTTTAAAATATGAAGATGATGTTTATAGTCTTGAAAAAACTAATTTACCAAAAGTTGGCATGAGAGTAAATTATCAAGATCAATTATATAGAATTTCTGCAATTAATATTTTAACTAAAATGATTAAATTAGAAAATACTGAAAATGTTGTAACTGTTCCTCTTAGTGAAATAGAAAAAAATATTGTAGAAAATTATAATCCAACTCAACCAATGAGAAGAAATGCTCAACAACCAAAAACTAAAATCGAAGAAACAAATGAAACATTTTCAGAAAATACACCAAATACAGAAATAAAAAAGAAACCTTTTAAAAAGAATTTCTACAAAAATAAAGGTCCAAAACATGAAACGAATTAAATCTTATGAAAATAATTTACCAATTTGTTATTTAGTAGCTACTCCAATAGGTAATTTAAAAGATATATCATCTAGAGCTTTAGAAGTACTTAAAAATGTAGATTATATTGCTTCTGAAGATACTAGAACTACATCTAATTTATTATCTTATTTTGGAATTAATAAACCAATGATTTCTTATCATGAACATAATGAGCAAGAAAGTTCTACTAAATTAATTGATTTATTAAAACAAGGAAAATCTATTGCTATTACTAGTGATGCTGGATATCCAGGTATTTCTGATCCTGGAGCAATTATAGTTAAACATTGCATTGAAAATGATATTCCTGTTTCTATTATTCCTGGCGCAAATGCTTTTTTGCCCGCATTAATCGGCTCAGGCCTTGATAACAATCATTTTTATTTTCATGGATTTTTACCTAGCAAACCATCTGCAAGAAAAAAAGAATTAGAACAATTAACTAATTTAACATGCACATTAATTTTTTATGAATCTCCTCATAGAATTAAAGAAACATTAAATGATTTATTAACTTATTTTCCTAATAGAAAAATGTCTTTAGTAAGAGAAATAACAAAATTACATGAAGAATATATTTATGGCATCATTAATGAAATAGCCCAAATTGATGAATCAACATTAAAAGGTGAAATGGTTATCGTTATTGAAGGAAATAAAAGAAAAGAAGAATATACTGAAGAAGAATTAATTGAAATGTTAAATAAATTAATATCTAATGGTCTATCTTTAAAAGAAGCAAGTAAAGAATTAGCTAATGAATTAAATTTAAAAAAGAATTACCTTTATCAATTAGGTTTAAAATAAACACTATATTAATTTATGGTGTTTTTTTTGTTTTATAATATTTAAAATTTTTCATTGTTTATAATAAAATCGATGATATTACAATGTTTAACACCACTTCTTTTTTTTAATATTTTATCTAGTGTTAATAAATATTTAGGATAACCGTCTTTTATCTTTTCAAGAGGAGCATATTCGCGTTCTTCAGTAACCAGTTTTCCTTCATCATTATAAATTTCATTATCAATAGTTTTTGCAACTTGCACATACGCATAATCATTTGTTAATTCGTTTCTTAATATAAAATCTATTTCTAAATTTCCTATTTTTCCTATTGATGCTGTATATCCACACATTTGCGAATAATTAAAAACAATATTTTCTAAAACAGGGCCATAATTAATTCTATTATCAGTTTGTAAAGAAAAATAAAAACTTAAATCAGTTAAATAATATTTTTCATCACCATTTAAAGATTTTTTACTTTTTAAATCAAATCTTTTACATTTAGAAATTATTTTAACTTTTTCAAGAATTTCTAAATAATTATAAATTGTATTTTTTGTAGGTTTTGACCCATTAATTTTTTTTAAATAATCACAAATTGAATTTACTGATGTAGTTGCGCCAAAATTATTAATTATATAAGTTTTTATTTGTTCAAATAAATGTTTATTTCTAATTTTATTATTAGGTTTTACATCTTTTTCATATATTTCATTAATAATATTTTTAACATAAATTCTTTTATCATCAAAATCATCAAATTTTATTGTTAATGGAAATCCTCCCTCTAAAATATAATTAAATAATTCTTTTTCATAATCAGTATCTATTTTTTTATTATAAAATTTTTTCATTTCAATATATTCATAAAACGAAAGAGTATTAATATTTGTTTCAATATATCTTCCTGTCAATTTAGTAACTAAATCTCCAGAAAGAAGATATGAATTTGATCCAGTAATAAAAATAGAGCAATCTTCCTCTTCTCTAAATGAATTTATAACTTCTTCAAATCCAGTAACATTTTGTACCTCATCAACAAAAATGAATTTCGTACCCTCCACATTATCTACAGCCTTAGCAATCAATTCATCTAATTGATCTGCAGTTTTAATTGACCTATAAGGTCTCTTATCTAAATTGAAATAGAAGATATTATTGTTATTTACTCCTTTTTCGGTTAATTCATTTATTATTAATTTCATAATAGATGATTTTCCACATCTTCTTACACCAGTTAAAACCTTTATCAATCCACATTCATAATAAAATGGTCTTATTCGTTTTAAATACATTTCTCTAGGATATAATTGTTCCATATTCATTCTCCATACCTATAATATACCATCAAACACCCCGGTTAACGATACTAATTTGATTTTTTTTCAAAAAAGTATCGTTAACTGTTACTTTTCAAACTAATAAAGCATTACTATTATTGCTAATTAAATAAAAAAATTATAAATTATTTTTTATTATTTCATTATCTTTAATGCTTCGATTAATAATTAAATTAGAACCAATAATAACATTATTACCAATAATTGTTTTTCCACCTAAAATAGAACTATTTGAATAAATAGTTACATGATTTTTTATTGTAGGGTGCCTTTTTATCCCTTTTAATTTTTGTCCTTCTTTTAACGAAATCGCCCCTAAAGTTACTCCTTGATATATTTTTACATGATGACCAATAATCGCTGTTTCACCAATTACAACTCCCGTTCCATGATCAATAAAAAAATATGAACCTATTTTGCTACATGGATTAATATCAATTCCTGTTTTATTATGAGCATATTCAGATAATATTCTTGGTAAATAATCAATATTATTTTTAAAAAAGAAATGGGCCACTCGATAAATAAATGTTGCATAAAATCCTGGATAAGATAAAATAATTTCTTGATAATCTTTGCATGCAGGATCACCTATATAAGTAGCTTTTAAATCTGTATTTAAAATTGTTTTTATTTTCGGCAACTCATTTATAAATATTAAAGTTGTTTTATCAACATCAATATTATTTTTAGATATTTTATTAATATAAAATAATGTTTGATTTAATAATTTTTTCAATTTAATTTTATTATGATTAAAATATAAAACATTATATATTTCATTTACTAATTTATTTATTTCACCATTAAAAGAAGTTATATTCATAATATAGATAAATATCTTTCTCCTAAATCAGGAAATATTAAAACAATATTTTTGTTTTCATTTTTTAATGCTTCTTTAATTCCTATATTTAAAACTGCCCCTGAAGAAATACCTACAAATATACCTTCAGTTTTTGCTAATAATTTCATATATTTAAAAGCATCATTATTTGATACCATTTCTACTTTATCAACATATTTTAAATCTAAATTTTTAGGAATAAAATTTGCACCTATTCCTTGTATTTTATGCTTTCCACTATAACCTTTATTGATTAATGGTGATGATAAAGGTTCAATACCAATACTAACAATATTTTTTCTTTCTTTCAAATATTTACTAGCTCCAGTAATAGTGCCTCCAGTACCAATGCCTGCAATAAATATATCAATATTACCATTTAATTGATTATATATTTCTTTACCTAAATATAAATAATGAGTTTTTTGGTTAATTAAATTATCAAATTGAGAAGGAATAAAAACATTTTTATATTTATTTTTTAATTCTTCAACTTTTTTTAATGAACCTTTCATTCCTTTATTCTTTTGAGTTAATATTATTTTTCCACCATATATCTTTATTAATTTTTGTCTTTCAATAGACATATTTTCTGGCATTACAATAATTAATTTTAATCTCATTTGAGCGCATATACATGCTAATGCAATACCTGTATTACCAGATGTAGCCTCAATAATAGTAGTTTTGTTATTTATTAATCCTTTATTAATTCCATCTAAAATAATTTCTTTAACAATTCTAATTTTAATAGATCCACTTAAATTAAACATTTCAAGTTTAGCAAACAATTTAGATTTCAATTTATATTTTTCTTCAATATTTTTTAATTCCACTAAAGGAGTATTACCAATACAATTTAATAAAGAATTATCCATAAATTCACCCTTAATTATAAATATGCATGTTGTATAAATTTTGTTATTTATTATCAAAATATTATTATGAAGAAATTAATTATTTTATCTATTTTTATTTTTTTATTATGTTTTATTAGAATTGATAATAAATCTTATTTAAAACAAATTGATTTATTTGAAGCCAATGAATTTCTTAATAAAAAACAAAATAATTATCCTAAACCAGTTACAAATTTTGATTTATCAAAACAAAATAATAATTATCAAGAAGCTGATTTTTTAAAATATGATAATAACTATATCTATTTTTTAAATAATAACGTTTTAAACATTTTTGATATGAATAATAATTATTTAATAAAATCTTTATCTTTTAATGATTTTTATTGTTATCAATTATTAATAAATGATAATGATATTATTTTAATGGGTTCAAAAACTCAAAAATATAATATTATACCTGGAAGGCAAATATATTATGAAGAAGAAGATTTTACTTTATATTTCATTAATAAAATCAATTTTAATATCTCGAGAACTATTATATTTTATCAATCAATATTTTTAGAAAGTGTCATTGTTAATAATAAATTATATTTAATTTTAACTAATAATAATATTTTTGATGAAGATAATAAGTCTTTTAAATATCCAAAATATTATGATTCATTTTCTCAAGAAGAACAACTAAATGAAAATAATTTATATTTAAATGAAACTGGAGATAATATATATTCACTTTTGTTAATTGCGTGTATTGATAATTCAATTAATGTCACTGGATATCTTGGCATGTCTAGTTTTATTAGAATTATTGATAATAAATTATTTGTTAGTAATTCATTATATTTAGATCAAAATAAAACTACTATTCATGTTTTTTCATTAAATAATTTTTCTTATATTAATCAAATAACTTTAGATGGTTATTTAGTTAATAAATATTGTTTATATTGTTATGATAATTATTTAAGAATTATTTTATCTAATTATCAAGGCTCAAATTATATTTATAATATTTCTTTAATTGATTATAAAATAAAAGATTATAAATCTATCGCGCCTAATGAAAATATTATGGCTATTTATTTTGAAAATAATTATTGTTTTTTAACTTCTTATTTATATATTGATCCATTATTTATTGTAGATTTTTCTAATCCTTATTCTATTAATATTAAAGAAAAATATCTTCCATATATTGGAAATAATATATTTGATTTTGATGATAAAATAATCTTATTAAGTAGTAATGAAGATAATAATAAAATAATAATTTCTCTTATCAAAAAAAATAATTTAGAAATTGAAAAAGAATTAACATTTACTGGTACAAATATCTTTTTTGAAGCAACATATAATAAAAATGATTTAGTAATTTTAGATAATGAATTATTTACTTTTTCTTCTGAAGAAAATAATAATATATTTTATAAAATAGATTTAAACGATTTAAGTATAAAAGAAAAAATAAATTTTAATAATGAATATATTTTAAGATGTGTAATAACAAAAAATGCATATATAATCACAAATGAAAATATATACATTTATTCATTAAAAAATTTTACTTTAATAAAAAAAGCATAAAAAAAGTCCCGTTTTTACGCGGGGCTAGAAGAAATATATTATTCTATAGCAATGTATTTCTTTTCTTCTTTAGTAGCTTCTACATCTTTTTTAACAGTTAAAGATAAAACACCATCTTGGAGTTTAGCCTTGACATCTTCTTCTTTAACTCCATCACCGACATAGAAACTTCTTGAAAAGCTACCATAATGACGTTCACGTCTAATGTAGTTATTTTTACCTTTTTCTTCGCTTTCATTGTTCATAGAAGCAGAAATAGTTAAATAACCTTCATCAAGAGACAATTTGATATCTTCTTTTTTGATTTCAGGAACATCTACTTTTAGTAAGTAATGGTCTCCTTCATCTTTAATATCAGTTTTCATAATCTCACTGTGGTTAGAATTTCTTTCATTTGCAAAGAATTCATCAAAGAAAGGATCAAATAATCCATAAGAATTATTACGTTTAATCATATTACTCATAATTAATTCCTCCTTGTAATATATCTCTTTAGCGCTCTCATTCCTCAAGTGCTAATTATAATATAGCACATTTTTTAGCACTGTCAATAGGTAAGTGCTAATTTTTTTACTTTTTTTATAATTATAATTAATAAAACTTTTCTTATAGCCTTGTAATTTTATCAAAATTAAAGTAATATCTATTTAGTATTTGCAAAAAACTTAATTAAATATTTAATTAAAATAGCAAAAGGAGCTTTTATGAGAAAATCGATTTATTATTTAATTGCAAACATTTTATCAACTATTGCTGCGGCAATATTTATTGGTGTAGTTAATTTTCAATATCCTTTCTTTGGAACGGATTTAATTGTTACTGGTATGTCTCAAAATTGTTGGGAACCATTAAAGATTGTTTTACCAGTTGTTGCATTATCAATTATTTATGTTACTAGAGATGTTGTTGTCCATAAAGATGGTAAACAAGATACAGGCTTAGATAAAACAATTAATGTTATCATGGGGATTATTACAATTTTAAGCATCTTATACACATGGTTTGCTGCAATTCTTGAATATGATCATTACGCAATCAATGTAAAAATTAATTTCCCAATTATTTATTTTATTTATTTTGCAGTTGCATTAGTAGTTTTATTTGTTGCGCCTGTTATCAGCAAGAAAAATCAAACTATTGGTTCAGTATTAACATTCTCAAGCATTTTAATCGCTGTTGGTGGTGTTATTAATGAATGTTTAGAATATTGGTATACAACTGTCAGTGTTGTCGGAGTTATTGTTTTATTAATTCTTGTTTCATTATTTTCTTTAAAGAAAAGTGCAAAATAATTTATTAAATTAATTTATGAAAGCCAACTGAAAAGTTGGTTTTTATTTTGTCATTTTTTTTAATTAAAATCATATATTTAGGTATGAAAAATTATTTTGGGACCGATGGTATACGATTTATTTATCAAGAAGAATTAAATTCTTTTATTAGCAAAATTGCTAAAGCAATTAATGATACTTACTCTAACCTTATCTTAATAGGAATGGACACTAGATATTCAAGTAATGAAATTTGTTCATTATTATTAGGTCAATTAACTAATAAAGAAGTAAAAATAGTAGGAATATGTTCTACTCCTTGTTTAATATATTTATCAAAAAAATATAATTGTTTAGCTATTATGATTACTGCTTCACATAATCCAAGTGAATATAATGGATTAAAGATAATTGATAAAGGATTTAAAATCAATAAAAAAGAACAATTAAAATTATCTAAATTAATTTCTTCTTATGAAAATATAACTATCAATAAAGAATTAGTTATAAAAGAGGATCCATTTTATTTAAATGATTATTTAGATTTTTTAAACAAAGAAATTAAACCATCTCATCATCGATTTGTTTTTGATGTTGGTCATGGTAGTTTATGTAATTATATAGAAAAAATAATATACAAAATTAATCCTCAAAATATAGTAATTAACAATGATTATAATGGTTATAATATTAATACTTCAGGTGCAGTTAATCCAAATATATTACAACTATATTTAATAAAAAATAATATTGAATATGGTTTTTGTTTTGATGGAGATGCTGATAGATTAATATTAGTAAGTAAAAATAAAATCTATACTGGTAATCAAATATTATTTATTTTATGTAAATATTATAAAATTGATAAAGTAGTTTTAACTAAATATATTTCTTTATTAGAAGAAGATAGTTTTAAAAAAGAAAACATTAAAATATTTAAAGTTGATAATGGTGATCAAGAAGTATTAAGTAAATGTTTAAAAGAAAAAATAATTTTAGGTGGTGAAGATTCTGGTCACATTATTCTTTTAAACAAAATATTAACTGGAGATGGTTTATTAAACGCGATAACTTTAATTAATATTATGGAACAATATTCTATTGATAATTTATTAAAAGATTATCAAGTTTCAAACAATGAATTAATTAATTTAAAAATACAAAATAAAGATATTATAAATAATCCAATTCTAATTGATTTAATAAATAAATTAAATATAACATTTAAAAATAAAGCATCTATTTTTATAAGATTATCAGGTACAGAAAATAAATTAAGAATATTTATTTCTACTTATAATAAACAAGATATAAATATTATAAAAGACAAATTAATTACTTATATTAAATTAATTGATAATGAAATTATATGTTCTAACTTTGATTTAATTTCTATTGATGAAAATTCTACTTTTGGTAAAAATGTTATTTTAAATGGAAATGTAATAATTAATAATTCAAAAATTAGTTCTAATTGTGAAATTACATCTTCTAAAATAAATGACTCTATTATTTCAAATAATTGTAAAATTGGTCCTTTTTCTCATATTAGAAACAACTCTTTAATTAATGAAAATGTTAGAGTTGGAAATTTTGTAGAAATTAAAAATTCTCTTATTGGTAAAAACACTAAAATATCGCATTTAAGCTACATAGGTGATTGTTTATGTGGTAATAATGTAAATATTGGTTGTGGAGTAATAACTGTTAATTATGATGGTAAAAATAAATATAAAACAATAATTGGTTCTAATTCTTTTATTGGTTGTAATAGTAATTTAATCGCACCTATTGAAATTGGTGAATCATCTATGATTGCGGCAGGTTCTACATTAACAAAATCTACAAATAAAAATTCATTTACTATTGCTAGATCTAAACAAATTACTAAAGAAAATAAAGCTAGTAATTATCCATATTTTCAGGAGAAATAATTATGTGTGGAATCATAGGTTATATTGGTAATAATTGTCTTAATTCTTTAATTAATGGTTTAGAAAAATTAGAATATCGAGGATATGATTCAAGTGGAATTGCATTAAATACATCACCTATTACTATTTTTAAAGATGTAGGAAAAGTAAATCATTTAAAAACAATTATTGATTATAAAATAAATTGTAATATTGGTATAGGTCATACTAGATGGGCTACTCACGGTAAACCAAATAAAATTAATGCTCATCCTCAAATAAGTTATAATAGAAGATTTGCTCTAGTTCATAATGGAGTAATAGAAAATTATTTAGAATTAAAAGAAAAATATTTATCTAATGTTAATTTTGTTTCTTCTACTGATACTGAAGTAATAGTTAATTTATTAGCTAAATTAGCTGAAGAAAATTCTTTATTACAATCATTAAATAAATTAAATAATTTATTAAAAGGGTCTTATGCTTTAGTAATTATTGATGTATTAGATAAAGAAAATTTATATTTTTTAAAAAATCAAACACCTTTAGTTATTGGTCATAATACTAATGAAATGTTTATTGCTTCTGATTATTTAGCGTTTAATAAAAAAATAAAAAAACAAATTATAATTAAAGATAAACAATATGGTTTTATTAATAAAAACAATATTAATATTTACAATAAAAATGGTAATAAAATAAATTATAAAGAAGAAAAAATTATTATAGAAAATATAAAATTATCAAATAATAATTATCAATATCATATGGAAAAAGAAATTTATGATGAGCCATTATTAATTGATGAAATCATTAATCATTATTATAAAAATAATAAATTAAATATCAAAAAAAGAATTATTAACAAAATTAATCAAGCTGATAAAATTTATATTATCGCATGTGGAAGTTCATATTATTCAGGAAATCTAGGAAAATATTATTTTGAACATTTTAAAAATAAACCAGTAGAAGTTATTTTAGCTAGTGAAGCATTATATGATTTTCCTTTAGTAAGTAAAAAACCATTATTTATTTTTATTTCTCAATCAGGAGAAACATTAGATGTTATCAATGTTATTAAATTATGTAAAGAAAAAAATTATTATATTTTAGGGATTACTAATTCATTCAATTCCACAATTACTCATTTATGTAATGATATTTTATATCTATATGCAGGTAGAGAAATTTCAGTAGCGTCCACTAAAGCAGTATTAGGACAATGTATTATTCTTCTTTTATTAGCTAAAAATAATATATCTCAAGATTTAATAAATTTAAAAGAAGAAATAAAAAGAATTTTATTACATAAAGAAGACATAAATTCATTAGCCTTAACTATATCTAAATATCAAGATGTATTTATTTTAGGTAAAAATTTAGATTATTATATTGCTTTAGAAGGAGCGCTAAAATTAAAAGAAATATCTTATATTCATGCTGAAGCATTTTCTTCAGGAGAATTAAAACATGGTAGTCTTGCCTTAATTGATAATAAAGTTGGTATAATTGGTTTATTAACCCAAAAAGATGTTTCAAATATAATGAGAACTAATTTACTAGAAGCAAGTAGTAGAGGCGGTAACATTTATACATTTGCTAAAAAAGAATTATCTAAACAAGATAATTTTATCTTAAATGATTTACCAATTTATATTATGCCATTAAGTTTATTAGTTTGTATGCAACTTCTATCATTTTTTGTTGCTAAAATAAAAAATAATGAAATAGATACTCCTCGTAATTTAGCTAAATCAGTTACAGTAGAATAATTATAAATAGAAATTTTTAATAAAATTATATAAATATAAAATATCTTCTGCACCAGCAGTTTCAAAACTTGAATGCATTGCAAGTTGACCTAAACCAATATCACAAGATTTTAAAGAAACATGAGTATTAGAAATATTACCTAAAGTTGATCCACCTCTAATATCTGATTTATTAGTAAAGAATTGATATGGAATATTATTTTTTAAACAAATATTTTGTACTACTCCACTTGAATAAGCATCAGTAGTATAACTTTGACTTGCATTAAATTTAATAACAATACCTTTATTCATATATACTTTATTATTTAAATCTGTAAAATTAAGATTTGGATGGACAGCATGAGCATTATCACTAGAAACTAAAAAAGATTTACTTAAAGCACAATAATAAGTTTCTTCATCAAAATTTAAAGCATTATTTATTCTTCTTAAAACAATATTTAAGAAGTCAGAATTTGCCCCTTGAATAGTTGTAGAACCTACTTCTTCATTATCAAAAACTGCGCATATATTAATTTTTTCATTATCGCCACTCTCAATAAAGGCTCTCATTGTTACATAAGCACATTCAAGATCATCTAATCTAGGTGAAGAAATATATTCATCATTTTTACCCCATAAATAACCTTTTTCAAAATTATAAGTAAATAAATCAAAATTTAAAACATCTTCTTTATTAACATTTAATTCTTCACTAACTAAAGATAAAATGTCATTACCTAAATCATCTTGTCCAATAAATGGTACCATATCTCTAGCAAAATTATATTCATATCCTTTATTAATTTCTCTATTAAAATGAATACACATATTAGGTATCATTAAAATTGGTTTTTTAATATTTATAATTTTACTAACAATTTGATTATCTTGTTTAATAATTATTCTTCCTGCAATAGATAAAGGTCGATCTAACCAAGTAGAAACAATCATGCCTCCATAAGGTTCAATATTAATTCTATTATAAATATCTTGTTTATTATTATAATTTGGTTTGATTTTAAAGCATGGTGAATCTGCATGGCTAGCAACCATTTTAAAACTATAATCATTATTAACATCTTTACCAATCTTAAAAGCAATAATACAAGAATCATTTCTTGTAATAAAATATTTATTTCCTTTTTTTAAATTAAATTTTTCTTCTTCTAATAATTCAATAAAATTATTATTTACTAATTCTTTTTTTAAATTATCTACAGCATTAAAAGCAGTAGGACTTTCATTAATAAAATTTACAACATCATTTTTAATCATGATAATCACTCCTAAACATTTTTATCCCTTTTCTTTAATAAGAAAAAGAAAATAAAGAATAATTCAACAGGTATACCTACTAAAAATATCATCCAACTATTATTAGCGCTCACCAAAAATAATCTTAAAGATAAATAAATAGATAAACAAGTAGACCAAATAAGTCCAGAAATAGTAGTAAGTTTTAACCACTTATTACCCCAAATAGCAGTAAATACTACCAAAACAATAAAATCAATATTTAAAGCATAAATAAAACAAATCCAATAAGCAGAATTTTTACCAATCATACCACATACAACATAAATAATTATGGCAATAAGCCAAGAACCAATACAAGATAAAAAAGGTATAATTATTCTATTTCTAAAAAAAGTTGGTTTCTTTTCTTTTTTTGGTTTATCTGCAACTAAATCATTTAAAGTAACATTAAATATTTCACATAATTTAAGCATTATTAAAGTATCAGGAACGCCTTCTGCTCTTTCCCATTTAGATATTGCTTTATCAGAATAATTTAATCTTTCAGCAAGTTGTAATTGAGTAAGATTAATTCTCTTTCTATAAGCAGTAATATTTCTAGCAATGTTTTCTTTAAATTTATTCTCGTCCATACCATTACTTTATCATTAAAAATAGCGATTTTCAATACATTTATGGGGTATTCTACTCCCAGTAGAGTTATTTTTTATAACTCTACTTTTGAAAAATTACGAGTAGAGTTTAAAAAATAACAGTAGAGACTTTTTTTATTACTTTTGATATATAATGATTTTAGTCAAATAGGAGGGCTATCTATGAAACCAATTATTTTAAGTGATCAATCAACAAATTTAAATAACGAAAATATATTTATTGTTACCAATGAAAAATCTTCTTTAGGCCAAATCGCTTATTCATTAGATTTAATTTCAAATGGAGGAAAAGATATTATTTATCTTTCTAGTCATGAATTATTTGACAAAATAAGTAAATTAGCTAATAATATTGTTTCAATGCACAATAAAAATAACGCTATTGTGATTGATATAGATTCATCTATTATTTCAAAAGAAGAATTAGTTAACGAAATAATTAATTCTAAAAATGTATTAGATACAGTTATTACTAAACAATGTAAATATTCATTTGTTAAAATGGAAGATTTAGAAATAGCTAATACTAAAGCATTATATACCTATTAATGGGTGCAATTACCAAGCATTAATATATAAGCACTAACAACCTCTCAAAATCAAAAAAATAACATCGCTTGGGTGTTATTTTTTTTATTAATTTTTTAAAGCAGCCAATGGAATAATATATATTCCATCTTTTCTTTTTAAAGCATAATCATCATCAGTAATTATTACTCTTATTGTTGGTAAATCCATTTTATCTTTTGGATTTTTTTCATTGTATTCATTTATTAATTCATTAAATTTATTTAAATTATTAATTCCATCATTTATATATTCATCACCACATTTACATTCAAAAAGTCCATATCTTCCATCTGGTAAATGAATAACAAAATCACATTCTAACCCTAATCTATCTCTATAATATGATAGTTCACCATCTAAAGTTTTAGCATATATACCCAAATCTCTTCCTGCCATGCATTCAAAGAAAAATCCTCTTGTTTTTCTATCTTTATCAAGGATAGTATCATTTATTCCTAAGGCAGCACAAGCTAATGATGGATCGAAAAATTCTTTTTTTGGTAAGCTACGAATAGATGTAGCGCTTCTAATTCTTGGGCACCATGCAGATATTTCTTGTATAACATATAGCTTTTGTAAAGCATCATAATAATCATAAAAAGTTGTTTCACTTAAAGGGTGTCCTGAGTCATTTACATCTTTAATTATAGTTTTATTATCAGCATTTTGAGAAATCAAACGTGCTAACGAACGCAATATTGCTTTTGCAGTAGTAGGGCTTAAATTTTTACCTGACGCTTCTTGAATATCTGACTCACATATATCATTTAATGCTTGTCTACCATAAGTAAGAATGTTAGATGGTGGTGATACAACCCCTTCAGGCCATCCACCTTTAACAATTTGTTTTGTAATAATATTTTTAGAAACATTTATTGTAAAACTTATTTTCATATCTGGATTATCGAATAAATCTTTTAAAGAAACTTGACCTGTAGAAATTCCACTTTCAAATAAAGACATTGTTGTCATATCAATTTTTACAATACGCATACTTCCAGTATGATTTGTCGCACCAGCTCTTGGAGCAGAAGAACCAGTTAATAAAAATTGATTTTTTAAATGTGTCTCATCTGCATAATCTTTAATTTCATCCCAAATTGCTGGATAAAGTTGCCATTCATCAATTAACCTTGGCTTTTCACCATCGAGAAACAATCTAGGATCTTGATGATACATTTCATCAAATTTTTCTCTTTGTTTTTTTGTATTTAATTTAATATAACTTTTTGCAAAATGTAAGGCTGTTGTTGACTTACCGCACCATTTAGGACCTCTAATAAGAATTGCCGTAAAATCATTCATCAATTCTTTTATTTTCTCATCTTGAAGTCTTGCAATATATTTATTTTCCATATAATCACCACTTATATTATATAATTGGCCGAAGTGATTTGCAATGTTTCGCCGAAGTGATTTGCAATGTTTCGCCGAAGTGATTTGCAACGTTTGGCCGAAGTGATTTGCAATAAAATATATACTCTATTCGCCTTTTAATTCAAATAAAATATCTCTAAGTTCAGCAGCTTTTTCAAATTCATAATTTTTAGCAGCTTCTCTCATTTGTTTTTCTATATCTTTAATATATCTTTCTTTTTCTGATCTTGTCATTTTACCATTTTTATTTTTATTAACAACAGTATCTTTAATTTTTAAAGGCATTCTAATTTCTTTAATAATAGTTTTTGGAGTTATATGGTGTTCTTCATTATATTGTTCTTGAATAGCTCTTCTTCTATTAGTTTCATCAATACTTGCTTTCATTGAATCAGTAATTTTAGAAGCATACATAATTACTTTACCATGTTCATTTCTAGCTGCTCTACCTATTACTTGTATTAATGATCTTTCACTTCTTAAAAATCCTTCTTTATCTGCATCTAAAATACATATTAAAGACACTTCAGGAATATCTAAACCTTCTCTTAATAAATTAATACCGACTAAAATATCATATTTACCTTTTCTTAAATTATAAATTATTTCAGTTCTTTCAAGAGTTTTGGTTTCATTATGAAGATAAACAACTTTCATTCCTTGTTCTTTTAAATAAGAAGTTAAATTTTCTGCATCATTAATAGTCATAGTGACTATCATTACTCTTTCATTTCTATTAATTACTTCTTTACTAGCGCCTATTAAATCATAAACTGGATTAGATGTATTTCTAACATCAATAAGCGGATCAAGTAATCCTGTAGGTCTAATAATTTGTTCTACAACTTCATTATTTACTTTATTTAATTCATAATCTCCAGGAGTAGCAGAAGTACATATAATTTGATTAATTTTACTTTCAAATTCTTCAAAATTTAAAGGTCTATTATCTAAAGCAGATGGTAAACGAAAACCATATTCCACTAATACTTCTTTTCTAGCTCTGTCTCCATTATACATACCTTTAATTTGAGGTAAAGTTACATGACTTTCATCAACAAACAATAAATAATCTTTAGGAAAATAATCAAATAAAGTAAAAGGTGTCTGTCCTTCTTTTCTTTTATCAATATGTCGAGAATAATTTTCTATTCCAGGACACATACCAAATTCTAATAAAGTTTCAATGTCTCTATTTGTTCTTTGTGATAATCTTTCTTCTTCAAGTAATTTACCATTAACATGAAAATAATCTAATCTTTCTTTTAATTCTATTTTAATAGTTTCTACAGCTTCATTAATTCTTTTTTGAGTGGAAGCATGTTCATGAGTAGGAAATATAGGATATTCATCAAAAGTATGTTTTATTTCTCCAGTTAATGGATCAACTGCAACAATTTCTTCAATTGTATCAAATTCATCTAATAATATTTTAATAACAAATTCACTTGTTGAACTTGGTGCAATTTCAATAACATCACCATTTACTCTAAAAGTACCAGGTGTTAAATCTAAATTATTTCTAATATATTGATTATTAACTAATCTAGTTAATAAATCTTTACGATCAATTTCTTCACCTTTATGTAAAAAGAAAACTAATGATTGATATTCTTTAGGATCACTTAAACCATATATTGCGGCAACTGAAGCAACAATTATAGTATCACTTCTTTCTAACACTGAATTAATACTACTCGCTCTCATTATTTCTATTTCTTCATTCATTACAGCGTTTTTTTCAATATAAGTATCAGTAGCAGGTAAATATGCTTCTGGCTTATAAAAATCAAAATTAGAAACAAAATATTCTACTCTATTATGAGGAAACAATTCTTTAAATTCAGCATATAATTGTCCTGCTAAAGTTTTATTATGAACAAGTACTAAAGTAGGTTTATTAATTTTTTCAATAATATTAGCCATTGTAAAAGTTTTTCCAGTTCCAGTAGCCCCTTTTAAAACTTGGAATTTTTTATTATCTTTTAATCCTTGTACCAATTTATCAATTGCTTTAGGTTGATCTCCTGTTGGTTTATATGGAGAAACTAATTGAAATTTATTTTGATTTATCATTTTTCTTTTTTAAACCTATATTAACTGAACTTTGATGTGCTTTAAAGCCTTGACCTTTAACTGCACTTAATCTTGTAACAGTAACAAAAGAAGAAGGATCTACTTTAGCAATAATATCCATCAATACATAATATTCTCTAATATCTAAAACAACTTGTAAAATTTTAATTTCTTCATGAGTATATCCACCTACTCCAGATATAATAGTAGATCCTCTTTGTATTTTTTCATTAACAATATGATTTAATTCATCATATTTCTTAGAAATAATGGTGACTTCCATATTGTTTTCAGTATCAAATAATTTACTTAACATAAAAGAAGCAACAAATGCAGAAAATATACCATTTAAAGTCATACCAAAAGTATTTTCTTTAGCAAAAATAAAATTCAAAACAACAATTAATGCATCAACAACAAAACAAGTAATTGATGTTTTAAATCCAAAGAATTTTTGAAAACTTAAAGTAATAACATCAATACCACCAGAAGATCCTCCACCAAGAAAAGTTAATCCTACTCCAGTACCCACTAAAACTCCACCAAATAAACCTGCTAAAAACAAATTAATAGAATTAGTAAGTTCACCAATGTTTCCTAAATAAAACAAATCTAAAGAGCTTAAATATGTGCCTAACATAACAGCAAAAGGATATATAATAGTTGATATAATTGTTTTTATAGCAAATTCATGACCTAATAATAACCACCCTGCAAAAAAGCAAAACCAAGTCAAAATAGTGACCATTAATTGTTTATCAACACCAAATAAAGAATTAACCAAAATAGCAATACCTGAAACACCACCCGTAACAATATCATAAGGTATTAAAAATAAACCTGTTCCAAAACCTAAAATGAAAGATCCTAAAATAACAAAAAATAGTCTTTTAATAATTAGTTTTGCATGTTTACTAATTTTCATTGTTCTTTACCTCCCATTTTAAATACGCATTGATAAACTCATTTAAATCACCATCTAATACACCATGTACATCACTTGTTTCATAATTAGTTCTATGATCTTTAACCATTGTATAAGGGCAAAAAACATAAGATCTTATTTGAGAGCCCCATTCAATATTTTTTTGTTCACCTTGAATTGAACTAATCTTTTTTCTTTGTTCTTCTTGTTTTAATAAATATAGTCTTGATTTTAAAATAGATAACGCTGTTTCTCTATTTTTAATTTGATTTCTTTCATTTTGGCATGTAACAACTATTCCAGTAGGAATATGTGTCATTCTTACAGCTGAATCAGTTTTGTTAACATTTTGGCCACCTGCACCAGAAGAACGATATGTATCTATTTTTAAATCTTTTTCATCAATATTAATATCTATATCTCCTGCAATTTCTGGAGTAACTTCTACTGAAGCAAAAGATGTATGTCTTCTACCCGATGCATCAAAAGGTGAAATTCTAACTAATCTATGCACACCTTTTTCTGATTTTAGCATGCCATATACTTTTTTACCTTTTAACATGAAAGAAACGCTTTTTAAGCCTGCACCTTCACCTTCAAGATAATCAATCATTTGAATCTTAAAATTATTTTTTTCAGCAAAACGAATATACATTCTATATAACATTTCTGCCCAATCTTGAGATTCTGTTCCTCCTGCACCAGGATGAATATCAACAATTGCGTTGCATTCATCATATTCACCATTTAAAAGAACTTCAACTGAAAATTCATCAAATCTTTTTTCTAGATCTTCAACTTCACTAGAAAGCATTTGATGTAATTCTTCATCATAATTATCTTTTACCAATAAATATGTTTCTATTAAATCATTATAAATTTTATTGAGCTCGTCAAAAGTTTTAATTCTCTCATTTAAAGAATTAAATAAATTTATTTTCTTTTGAGCTTCTCTTTGATTAGCCCAAAAATTATCTTGACCAATTTCTTTTTCTAAATTACTAGCTTGAGATTTTAATTTATCGAGGTCAAAGAGAGTCACCTAACTCTACTAGTGAGCCTTTTAATTTATCTAAAATATTACGGATTTCAAATAATTCTTTCATTATTCTGCTCCGTTTTCATCTTGAGCTTTTTTAGCTTCTTCCATTTGTTTTCTTTCTTCAGCTACTTCTGCTTCAGTTTTCATTCTAACTTGTGCTCTAATTAAAGCTAAAGTAACTTCATCAGAAATAGTTTCAATCATTTCATCAAACATTTGGAAGCCTTCTCTAACATAATCTTGTAAAGGATTAGTTTGAGCATAACTTCTTAAATGGATACCTTCTCTTAATTTTGACATTGAATCAATATGAGTTGTCCAGTTACGATCAATTCTTGATAAAACAACCATTTTTTCAACTTGATCAGCTGCACCTTCTGGCCATGTAGCTCTTTTTTGATTGTAATATGATAATAATAAAGAAGCTATATCATCAGTTGCTTCATCAATAGGAGCATCTGTATATCCTTCATCATCAAAAGAACCTTCTGGTAAATATTTAGATTCAAGATTTGCTTTCAATAATTTACCATCAAGATATTTTTCTCTTTCTTCACCATTTAAAGAAGATTTAATAATCTTTTTAGCGGTATTATGGAAATATTCACAAACACTATCATAAATACTTTCTGAATATAAAACTTTATCTCTTTGGTCATACATAATCTTTCTTTGTTGTCTTAAAACATCATCATAATCCATTAAAGATTTACGAGTATCAAAATTTTGTCCTTCAATCTTCTTTTGAGCAGAAGTAATTGCATTAGTAACCATTTTGTTATTCAAACCTTCATCACCTAAAGACATGAAAGCATTTCTTAACATATCAGAACCAAATCTTAAAATTAATTCATCATCACAACATACAAAGAATCTTGAATATCCTGGATCACCTTGACGTCCAGAACGACCTCTTAATTGGTTATCAATACGTCTTGCTTCATGACGTTCAGTACCAATAACACATAATCCTGCAGCATGATGAACTTCTTTAGTATCTTTAATTTCTCTAACACCTTCACCAAGTTTAATATCAGTACCACGACCAGCCATATTAGTAGCAATAGTAATTGCACCTAATTGACCAGCTTTTTCAATAATATGAGCTTCTCTTTCATGGTTTTTAGCATTTAAAACTTCATGTGGTAAACCTTCTTTAGTTAAAAGGTTAGATAAAAGTTCACTCTTTTCAACAGAAACTGTACCAACTAAGATTGGTTGACCTAATGCATGTCTAGCTTTTATTTCACTAACAATAGCTTTATATTTAGCATTTTCATTACCATAAACCATATCAATATCATCATAACGAATTAATGGTCTATTAGTTGGAATAACAACAACATTCATATTGTAAACTTTTTGGAATTCTTCTTCTTCAGTTTTAGCAGTACCTGTCATACCCGCAATCTTATCATATAAACCAAAGAAGTTTTGATATGTAATAGTTGCCATTGTGATAGTTTCTTGTTTAATTTTAACATTTTCTTTAGCTTGAATAGCTTGTTGTAAACCATCAGAATATTCTCTTCCTTTTAATACACGACCAGTAAATGAATCAATTAAATAAATTTCTCCATCACTAACCATATATTCAACATTTCTTTTCATAATAAAGTTAGCTTTTAAAGCTTGTTGAATACGGTGAACTAAATCTTGGTTTGCAGGATTTGAAGAATCATAAATATTATTTACATTGAACGCTCTTTGAGCAGCATCAACACCACTATCGGTTAATGAACAAGTTTTTGTTTTAATATCAATAGTAAAATCTTTTTCTTTTCTTAAAGATTTAACAAATCTATCAGCAAAAATATAAGTTGAAGCGGAAGCTCTTTCACCACCAGAAATAATTAAAGGAGTTCTTGATTCATCAATTAAAATAGAGTCAGCTTCATCAACGATTGCATAATGTAAACCTCTTAAAACTCTTCTTTCAACTGTTTGAGCCATATTATCTCTTAAATAATCAAATCCTAATTCAGAATTAGTAGTATAAGTAATATCAGCTAAATAAGCTTGTTTTTTACCATTAGTATCTTTTTCTCTTAAATTAACATCAACAGTTAAACCTAAAAAACGATATACTTGTCCCATTAATTCACAGTCTCTTGATGCCAAATATTCATTAACAGTAACAACATGAACACCTTTACCATCTAATGCATTCAAATAAACAGGCATAGTTTCAGTTAAAGTTTTACCTTCACCAGTTTTCATTTCTGCTACATCACCTTGATGTAAAACAATACCACCCATAACTTGAACTTTAAAAGGAAATTCATTTCTAACTCTTCTATCAGCTTCTCTAACAACAGCATAAGCTTCTGGAAGAATATCATCTAATGTTTTACCATTTTGTAATAATTCTTTAAAATAAGGAGTTTTTGCTTTTAATTCTTCATCACTTAAAGCTGCCATTTCATTTTCGTAACTAAGAACTTGATCAGCAATTCTTTCAATCTTTTTTAATCTTCTAGCATCTATTCTTAATAATTTATCTATAAAACTCATTTCAGCGTTCCTTTCTAAATTTAATAACTATCTTATTAATTATACATTATTATTTTTTATCTTAAAAGATAAAGCAGGAATTTGTCTTGTATTTTTTGCTTAAAACCATTAAAAAAGCACTGATAAAATCTATCAATGCTCAATTTAACTAATTAACTAACTCTAATTTCTTCAATTTATCTTTAGTAAATGATTGCATAACTAACAATAATATTATGATAAATATTCCACTTATTATTAATGGTAAATAAAAATTATTAAAATCTACTAATCTATGAACAAGTTGATAATTAGTATCTAAACCTAATACAACAAAAATATTAGTAAGAATAGTTAATAAAGTTGAACCACATAAAATATAATATATCTTTCTAAACTTTATAACTTTTTTATTATTCTTAGATATCATCATTAAAATATTAAAAACAATCAAACTAATAAACAATAATAATATAATAATTCCACATACAAAATATACAGTCATATACTTATAATATATATCAATCTTATCAGGTGGGAATTCTGCATCTGCAAGACCAAATAGTTCAAGTTGCAAAACCACATTTATATAAATAAGCATATAATATAATCCAATTAAACTCCCCACTCCTAAGGCAACACTAATTCCAATCATGATTTATTCTCCTTCACTTCTTTTAATCTATTCTTAGAAACAAAAAACATTACAATAAACAATATTATTAAAAATCCTATACATATAATTAATGGTAAATAATAAGAATTAAAAGAAAAATCCTTTATAATATTATTTGGTTTATCAAATTCATAAATTACAAATATATTAGTAATTAAAGTTATTAAACATATTGGACTTAGTATAAAATAAATTATTCTACATAATTTAATATTTTTTTCTTTCTTAAATGCAATCATTAAAATATCTAAAATAAATAAAACAATAAGAATAGTTAATACAATTAATCCGCATATTAAATACACGTTATAATATTGATCAAATAATTCTACTTTTTCTGGCGGAAATTCTGCATCTGCAAGGCCAAATAAATCTAATGATAAAGAAAATGGTATCCAATATCTTATAAACCCAAAACCAAGTAATATTATAAATAACAAATACACATTCATAAAAACCATAGTACTTATCATTTCCCCGCCCCTCCTAAATAACATTATAAGAAATTGATAAACTTCCATTTGTATTCAAATTATTGGCATATGTTATTATTCTTTTACCTTCTAATTTATAGCTTAAAGCAATAGTTGTTGCCCACCAATTTTCATATATAGTAATAGCTTTTTCTTCTAGAGAATTCAAAGTAATCTTTTTGATATCATTTAGCTTATTCCAATTCTTTGCATCATCATCAAAGCACATTTTTTCATTATATTCAACTTCAACTTTATCAGGTGATGTATTTTTTACAAATATTTTCCAAGCATTATCTTTTTTTCCACTAATAGAAGGTTTTAAATATCTATAACTAGTAAAAGTATTAACTTCATAATTCATATTGGTATTAACTTCTAATTCAAAAAGTCTTACTCTTTTTTCTGTTTTATTATATATCAATCTCAAAGCTATACTAGTTGCAGTGTAGTTTTCTGATACTACAATTATTGTAGATGAGTTTGAATAAACCATAGTTTCTTTAACATCTTTTAAACCTGTCCAATTTCTTGCGTCATCATCAAAACACATTTTTGAGTTATATTGTAATATAAGTGGTTGATTCGAATTATTAAAGACTTTAATTATCCATTTTGATCCATTTTTCCCTATATTTTGAAATCCATCAATCCTAGGTCTTAAATCTTCTAGATATTCACTACCAATCAATCCTTCACTTTGTAATTTTAATTCACTACAAAGCGTACTATATCTTTCATATTTAGATGTATAACTTATCGCAATATGATCAGCATTACCATTTTCTGCAATTTCAAATCTTTCTTTAGAATTAGGATTAATATACCCTACTTCAATATCAGTTAAATTTGTCCAATTTCTTGCATCGGCTTTGCTACACAACTTACTATTATAAATTATTTGTCTTGATTCATTTGTTTTATTTTCTAATTCAATAACCCATTTACCATTATTATGTGAAATAATTTTAGGATATAAAAATTTCGTTATATTCAATTCAATCTTAAAATCAAAATATGTTATAATACCAGCTTTTTCTGCATCAAAAATCTTTGTGATTACCTCTTTTTTAATAGGATCTGGATTATTTTTGTCTTCTTCTTTATAATCATATCTATCATTCAAAGTAAAAATATTGCCACTTCTAGTATAAGAAAATCTTTGTATTGAATTATGTAAATCTTCTTCTACTTTTGTTCTATCTCGATCAAAAATTCCACTTCCACTACTCTTATTACTTTCAATAATTTCATGGATCAAAGGAGAGCCATAAACTCTACCACCATAAATAGGCTTATAAATTTCTGTTCCAGCTTTATCATTTAATGAATAAAGTAATAATTCTGCACCTAAATCATAACCTTTTGCCATTAATCCTGAAACAATAATAGCCATATCAGCTGCAGTAGGAGCATTAGTTGCACAAACATTAATATTTTTATTTGTTCTATAAGAATCAATTAAATCTTGTGCAGTTTGAATTAAATTATTATATTTTTCCTTTTGATTTTCATCATTAGTATTGTCTCTTTGTATTTTATATTCTTCAACACCTTGTTCTAAATTTAATATTGTTTCATCTTCTTCAATATAATTATCTTGTTGTCTTAAAAAACGTGTTGCTTCTTTCGTTTCAAAAAAATTATTTTTTTCTTGGTTAAAACTACCATATGGCAAAAATAGAGCCAAAGCCACTACAGCTAATAAAACTTTTTTTATCATTTTCTTCTCCTTAATACACTTAGTTAAAATATAGATTTAATCTATAAAAAAGTTAAGATTGGCAATTAAATTTATCTTTATTAGAATTATCTTTTGGTAGCACCCCCTTATATTTAATTTTAATATCTTTACTACAAAATTATTATATCATTAATAAAAATATAAATCAAATTTAAATTATTTTAATATATTTAGAATTTATTTAAATATTTATTCAAGTTTAAAACACAGCTTTAATGTTACTAATTAAAAAGTTATATTATTTATTTTTAATATTATGAATTAATATTTTTTAATCTATTTCTAGAAACAAAATACATTACAATAAACAATATTATTAAAAATCCTATACATATAATTAATGGTAAATAATAAGATTTAAAAGAACTATAATCTTTTATAATATTATTTACTTTATCAAATACATAAATTACAAATATATTAGTAATTAAAGTTATTAAACATATTGGACTTAATATAAAATAAATTATTCTACATAATTTAATATTTTTTTCTTTCTTAAAGGCAATCATTAAAATATCTAAAATAAATAAAACAAGAAGAATAGTTAATACAATTAATCCGCATATTAAATACACATTATCGTATTTATAAAATAATTCTACTTTTTCTGGTGGAAATTCTGCATCTGCAAGACCAAATAAATTTAATGATAAAGAAAATGGTACCCAAAAATTTATATAACTAAAACCAAGTAATATTATAAATAACAAATACACATTCATAAAAACCATTGTACTTATCATTTTTCCCTCCAATTAAGTTATCTAATTTAATTATATATTATGATTAATTAAATTACTAGCCCCCAAATTTTGTTAAATATTCTTTTCAAATTGCAATAAATATAATTTATAATAATATCCTTTTTTAGATAATAATTGTTGATGATTGCCTTGTTCAAGTATTTTTCCTTTAGCTAAACAAATAATATTATCAGCATGTTGAATTGTTGATAATCTATGAGCTACGATGAGCATTGTACCAATATTTTTCATTTTTTCTAAAGAATCTTGAATTAATGCTTCTGTTTCTGTATCAATATTTGCAGTAGCTTCATCTAATATTAATATTTGAGGATTATGAACAATAGTTCTACTAAAAGATATAAGTTGTCTTTGACCACTTGAAAAATTACTACCTTTTTCACTTACTTCAGTATTTAAACCGTCTTTCATTTTTAAAATAAATTTATCAGCATTAACATACTTAATGGCGTTATTAACATCTTGTAAAGAAATTGTTTGATCAAATAAAGTAATATTATCTAAAATAGTACCTGAAAAAATAAAAACATCTTGTAACATTTGACCAATTTTACTTCTTAAACATTTAATATCTATTTTCTTTATATCAATATCATCGATTAATATTTCACCTTTTTGTATATCATAATTTCTTACAATCAATGATAAAATTGTTGATTTACCTGAGCCTGTCGCACCTACAAAGGCTACTGTTTGTTTTGGATTAATTACAAAAGAAACATCTTCAAGAACCCAATCTTCATTTTCATAAGCAAAATAAACATGTTTAAATTCTATTTTACCTTTAAATTTATCAATAATTAATGGTTCTTTATCATTAACAATAGTGGATTCCATATCTAAAATATTAAATATTCTTCCACTTGCTACTATACCTGCTTGTAATTTATCAAATTGTTCAGAAATATTTTGAATAGGTCCAAAGAAATTATCTGTATAATTATAAAAAGAAATTAATAAACCAAAATTAAATATTGTGCCAAATATTACTTTTCCTTCTTTAACCATTGGGAAACCAATTAAAAAGACTAACGCTATTGCTGAAAAATATAAGAAAGAAATTAAAGGACGATATAAAGCAAAAACAAACATTACATTCCTTTTAGCTTTAACTAAATTTTTATTTGTAACATCAAATTCTTTTTTCTTTTTATTTTCTTGATTAAATGTTTGTATTAATTTCATACCAGAAAGATTTTCTGATAAAAATGTGTTTAAATTAGATATTTGTTTTCTTTCATTTTGGAAAGCTTTTTGTGAATAATATCGATATACAATAGTTAATATAATAATTAATACCATTATTAACATCATGTATCCTGCAAGAATATAATTAATCATAAACATATTAACAATAATACCAATTAATAATAGACTATATTTTAATAAATTAACTAAAACTGTTGTATACAATTCATTTAAAGCATTAGTGTCACTAGTTACTCTAGTAACCAATCTTCCTACTGGTATTTTATTTAATTGTTCTTGAGAAAAAGTTTCTATTTTTTCAAAAACTTGTTGTCTTAAATTAAAAATAATATTTTGACCTGCTTTTTGAATAATTATAGTTTCTATATAAGTTAATAACATATTTATTACTATAACTATAAAATAATAAATACAATAAATAAATATTGTTTTTAATGCTCCTTCATATAAATTCGAAATATCTAAAGCATTTATATATGCACCAATAATTCTAGGTGTTAATAAATTAAAAACTACATTCAAAAGAATTAAAAAGATGCCTAAAATAAATTTCCATTTATATGGTGCAATATATTTAAATGTTCTTTTTAAGATTTCTCTATCGGTATATTTTTTTGTTAAGGTTAAATCAATCTTATCCATTTTTTTCACCTAACGATTCTTCTAATTTTTGTAAATCAACCATTCTTTTATAAGTTGGTGATATTTTTAATAAATTTTCATGTGTATCAAAAGCTTCTACTTTACCTTCATTTAAAACAATAATACGATCAAGATGTTCAACTGTAGATACTCTTGAAGATACTAAAATAGTTGTTTTTCCTTTTCTTTTTTCTTTAATATTTGATAATATTTTTTCTTCTGTTTTGACATCAACTGCACTAACTGAATCATCTAGAACCATAATTGGAGAATCTTTTAAATACGCTCTAGCAATACTAATTCTTTGTTTTTGTCCACCTGATAAAGTAACTCCTCTTTCTCCAACTAAAGTTTTATATCCATCAATGAAATCAACAATATTATTATCTACATCAGCAAATTTACATGCTTCTTTTACTTTTTCTTTTTTTATTTCATCTTCAGAAAAAGCTACATTATCTTCTATAGAAGTAGAAAATAAAAAATTATCTTGAGGTACAAAACTAATATTATTTCTAACATCTTTTATTTTAAGATCCATGATATCATTATCATCTAAAAATAATGTTCCTTTTTTAAAATTATCTAATCTTAATAATGATGAAACAAGTGTTGTTTTACCAGAACCAATCTTACCAACTATACCAATATTTTCACCAACATTTATTTCTAAATTAATATTTTCTAATTGATAAACATCATTATTTAAATAAGAATATGAAAAATTTTTGAATGTTATTTTGCCTTTTAATTTATCAACATTTTTGCTTGTAGGAAGATCAATTACATCAATTTTTTCATCTAATAAATTAGATATTCTTTTTAAAGAAGTTTTAGCTCTTGATCTTAACGCAACAATTTGTCCTAAAGCAATCATAGGCCAAATAATAGTGTTAAAATAACCAACAAATTCAATCATATCTGCTCTAGTAAAGTTAACATTATTATCACCATAAACACCTTGATAAACTAAAAATGCTCCATATGTCAAGCCAACAACCGTCATTCCTTCAATTAATATAGAGAAGCCTGTATCTAAAAAAGCAGAAAACTTAACTAAAGCTAAATCTTTATTTTTTGTTTCTTCATTAACTTTTTTAAATCTAATAGCTTCTTTAATTTCATTTACAAAAGCTTTAATAACTCTTAAGCCAGTAAACAATTCTTGTACATAATCAGACATTCTTTCAAATGCTTTTTGTCTATCATTATAAATTTTTTCTATTTTATTATCGATAAAATAAGCAAATATACATAATAAAATTAAAGGAATTAAACAAATTAAAGATAAAGATAAATTTATTTTTAACATTTTATAAAAAGTTAATATAGTTAGAAAAATCGAATCAACAAGCATAACAGTTCCCCATCCATATGCTTCTTGAATAGTATCTAAATCATTAGTAAAATATGACATTACCGCTCCAACTTTATTTTCTTGATAAAATCTTTGTGATAATTTTTCACATTTAACAAACATATCTTCTCTTAAATCGCTAGCAATATTAAATGCTCCAGATAAAATACTTACTCTCCAAATAAATCTTCCAGTGAACATAAATATTGCCACATAAAATATATTTAATGCTCCTTGATTAATCATCATTTCAGTTAAAGTTCCATTATCATTAGCTCTTGATAAATCACCAATAATTTGAGGAACTAATAATTGCACATAATCAACAAGTATTAAAAAAAGCACTCCTATAAAGAAGTGTAAAAAATATTTAAAATAAAATCTGTTAACATACTTTCCGAATATCATATGGCTTATTATACAAAAGATTTTGTTTTTTTTATATAAAAGTTTGGTTTTTTAATTATTCTATGATATTTTTCCCTTTTAGTTAGTATTTTTTATCTAACAAGGTCTAGTATCTTGTTGGATCATTTAGTATTATTCTTATTTTCATTCTTCCATCGTAATCACTATAATCTGATTTTAAATCATTTAATGCATATGTAGCATCCTGAAATATTTCTTTTTTTAAATTAACATAATCATTTGATAAATATCTAAGTTCAGTATCTACCGCGTATTGACCATTATTCATAGTTGTTGAGCCTATATTATATCGTCCATTTATTGTAAATTCTATTGTATTTGAAATAATTGACGCTCTAACTGATACATCTATATAACTATCTCCATGGCTTATACTTCCAGAATATTGATTAGCAATACTATGCATAGTCATTGATAATTGATTGAAAAATGTTCCATCATGTTTTCTATTATCACTTGAATAACTACTTCCACTTGAATAACTGCTTCCACTTGTTCCACCAGATAACCCCACATAAAATCCATCTAAGCTTGAATCACCAAATTCTTCAAAAGCGCCACCTACTTTAAATCTATAAATTCCCATTATTATGATATTAGCAACCAAAATAATAATTAAAGTAGTTTGTAATGTTTTTATTTCTCTAAATATTAAACACAATATTATTGATAAAACAAAACTAATACCAATACTGATAGGAGTAAAGAAAGGATCATATTCGGCATCTACATCTTTAGAGGTTGTAATTAACCAAGCAAATGAGTTTATTCCCGGTGAAATAATTCCTGCAAAAACAATAATTATTGAAAACATATCAGGATCAGTATCATTATGGCCACCAAAACTTTCAATACAATTCATAGAACAAATCATTGAAAAAATCATTACAATTATAAAAATAATTCTTTTTAAAACAACTCCAAAACCATTATCTAGAATTGATATATCTAAAATATCACCTAATATTTGATATACTAAACCTCCTGCAATAGTTATTATAAAAATTCCTGCATACATTTCGAAAACTCTTGATCCACCTATATTAGGATTAGAACAAAAAATAGGAAAAACAATAAAAATTAAAATCAATAAACCAACTGAAATCAAAATGCTAGTAAGCAATCTAAGAAATCTATTACCAAGCATAATAATCACCTAGTTATGGAATAATTCATCAAGAGCAACTTGTTCATCACTAGTTAAAATTCCATCACTAGCGCATACCATTAAGCCAATCATTAATAAATCATTAACATTTTCATCATCAAGAGCAGCTTTAAAATAAAATACTCTATTTTCTGCTTCTTCAAAATCCATATCTTTAAAATAAAGATTTAATTGTTGCCCAGAAATAGTTAAACCCATTGTATCAATTAATAATTGAATTTCATCAAAAGCAATAATGTTATCTAATTTAATAAAATAGCCAAAAATTTTTAACATATCTGGCATTGCTTCATCTTTATTATTTGTAATTAAAACATTATATAATTTATCGACAGCTTCTTTTGTTAAATTAATTTTTTCTTCATAAGGCATGTCTAAAGCATCTTGAAGTAAATCATTAAAATCATTGTTCATAAAAAACACCTCGTAATATATTGATTATTATATATAACTTAATGTTTTAATTATTTAAAAAAATGTAATTTTGGCGCTAAATTGGCACTTATAACCCTAATTCAGTCTTATCGATATCCACCCTTTTAACATAATCAATCAATGCAGAAAAAATGGTCATAAATAATATTATTCCTTTTTTTCTTTATATTGATATAAACTATATAATTTAGATTTTACTTTAATTAAAAGAATATCTTCTTTATTATTGAAAGATTTAATTATTAATTTACTTTCGCCCTTTGCTAAAGCAATATAAAATTATATTTATTTACAATAACAACCTATTGATTGTTTATATTTATTACCATTAAAATCAAATAAAATATTATTCACTTTAATAGAATTGTTTTCTTTAAATAATCTTTCTTCTTGCATAACGCAGTATTTTTTTGCATTTACTAAGCCAATTTTATTATCTATTTTATATTTAGGTAAAGGATCAACTTCTTCTAAATAAGATTCACTTTTATTATAAAAATCATCTAAATTTTCAATAACATAATTATCCACACTATAAATAAGATTTTTTTGTAAAATAACTTTATTACAATTACCTAATTTGAATGAAGTATTTTGAGATTGATTATAAATTAAATTGTTATAAAAATTAACTTTTCTATCGTCATTTATTTGTAAAATAATAGGGTTAGTTTTATTAGAAGTAATGATTGTATTATTATATATTTCTAATCCAGAAGAATAATAATTAGCAAATATAATTCCTTTATTCCCTATATCATCTATAGATAGATTATATCTAACTATCGTTTTATCTTCTCCAAGAATATCATTTTCATTTTTAAAATTACAATTAATAAATAAACCAAAAGAATTATCATGACTATAATTGTATTGCCAAATAGTATCTTTACTTTGCAAATCAGCGTCAAGCAATGATCCATCCATTATTCCTAAATTATTATTAGGATTTTTCATTGCTTTATTATTATATCCCTCATTATATTGAATAATAGTTTTATCAACATAAGAAGTAACAATTTGATTTCCTGTATAGCATCTAATAGAAGTATCATGAATAACATTATGTTCAATAATTCCACCTAATAAATTTCTAGCAAATATAGCATTTTTGCCTATATTAGAAATATTATTATAAGTAATATTAACATTTGTATAAGCATATTTAGAGAAATCTTTATCATATGGAGAATTTTTTTCTACATTATTATTAACCATATTCCAATAAGTAGAAATACCAACATTATCAACATTTTCTATTTTATTATTTGTAATCAATAAATTATCATATCGACTATTTCTATTTTCTACCCAAACTTGAATGCCACCTGTTTTTTTACTAGACAAAGCACTGCCATTATTATCTTGATCTAAATAACCTTTAATATCATGAATATATAGAGATCTTAAAGTAATATTTCTATATATCCCTTCTTTATTAGAATTAATTAAAACACCTCTTTTATCACCTATAAGATTATTAGAATCATATATTTCTAAATTTTCTACAATAACATTACTACAATTTTCTAAATACAAAACAGCTTTATTAATTCTATTATTACCATCAATAATTGGTTTATTACCTTCACCATAATTAGAAATTAAAATAGGTTCATTATCTAATCCAACAACATTAATTAAATCAAAACCATCTATAAATTTACTATTATTTTTTAATAATATCTTAGTGCCACCTTCTATATTTAATGTTTTCAGAATACTTAAATCATTATATGGATTTTCATAACTTCCATTTCCATTACTAACATTACTATCAAAATAAATTTCATTTTTATAATTAAATTCATTATATTTAAGATTAATATTAAATTGATTAGCTATTTTACTAGCTTCACCTATTTGATAAACCAAACATTCATTTTGTTCATTAAAATTAAGATAAGCACTAATATTATTACCTAAATCATAACCTGCTACATTATAAACACCTTGATGAAAATACTCACCATTACATAACTCAAAAGGTACATTATAAAACTTATTAGTGCCTAAAATAACATTATTCTTATTTTTACATAACTTAATTTGTTCACTGCTTATTTCATCTTTAAAAGAAACAATTTTACCATTTTCATAAACATTAATAGGAATAACAAAACAATTATCCACAATAGATAAATAAGCATTAACAATATCATTAAACTTATTAATATAATTATCATTTTCATCTGCATTAAACGATACAATAACATTCACATTATTAGTTATATAATTATTATTAGATAAATAAGATAAACAATTATTTAATTTATTAACACTTTCTTTATAAAAATTTCCATTTATATTCCAATCATTAATATTTGAATAAGTAACACTACTATCAATAACTACAACATCATTATTACTTTCATAAGAAGCACAAAAAGAGGACATAAGTCCCCCATTTTTATTATTTAATAATCTTAATCCATTTGAATCATATTCATAAGCATTATCACACTTAATAACATCTTCACTTTCGCCTATTCCAGAAATAAGACCATCTCCTACAAATAAAAATACATCAACATATTTATAATCAATATCAACCTTATTACAAGAATAAACAAATAAACTACTAAACAATAAAACAATATTTAAAATATATGTATAAACACCATTCTTTCTTCTCATATAACTAATTATTTGTTACGGGAATAAAATAAATATTACTAATAGTAAATGAACCTTTATTATTTGGTATTTTAATATTTAAGAAATCATTAACGGTTTTGCATGAAAAACTAACTGCAATTCTCTTTTTATTATCTTTTGTAATAGTATTTGATATTACATTTTTTGTATCGCCATTCTTATTGCAAGAAACTATTATATCACTTTCAGTATTATTATAAAAATCAAAAATTAAAGAATAAGAATATTCTTCTGTTTTAATTTCAGGCAAATATCTTATTTGAAGAGTTTTTGTTGATGTTGCTTTGTCAGTTGAAATACCATTTATTACTCCATTTTCCATTGTTAAATTACAAAATCCACTAGTGCCATTTGTATACCAACCAGAGCCATTTGATGCAATGGTCTTTGCATTTGCATCAATTAACTTAGTACTACTTGTAATTAAATATTGATCATCTAAAACTGTTACAACACATTTAGGAGCTTCGCTATCACATTTTACTTTAATTGTTGCAGCATCAGGCTTTAAAGCTATAATTTTACCATTATTATCAACTGTTGCTACTTCTTCATTATCGCTTGTATATTCAATTTTATCTTTGAATGTTGCATTTTCAGGTGAAATTGTAGGATTTAATTGATATTCTTCGCCAAGTTTTAAATCTAATTCTTTTTCTACATTATCAACAGAATCAACTTTTACATAATTTTGAACAACGCCTTCTATTGTTCCACAATTTGCACATAATGTATAAAATACTCCAGGTGTGGTTCGTTTATTTTTAAATGAATGTGTATGATTTGGATGTTCATCCAAATATTGAGTTCCAACTAATGATGCTTTAGTAGTAATAGGATCTAAATCATTAATTTTTACAGATAATTCAATATTATTTTGTTTTAAAGAAGAATCTTTAGAATAATTAATCGTATAACATGCCCAATAATATGAATCATTATCTTCTAGAGATAAACCTTCACTAGTGTAATAATAATTTTTATTATTAGCAGCTATACTTTTATAAACTGTATCTACATTTACTACATTAGCTTCTTTAGTAGTTTCTAAACCAATCACTTCACTTCTAGTAAATGTAATTGTTTCAATATTGCCTTTTAATGCAATAGCAAATCTTAAAGAAGTAGATCCATCATTTAATGTCGCCCATTGAGTATATATTTTTGATGTTTCAACTTCTTCATTATCACCAAAATGTACTTTTTTAATATCAATACCTTTATTATTGAGTAAAGTTGGTGTTTCATTAAAGTCAGTTTTTTTATTAATGACAAAAGAATTAATCATTAATAAAGAAGAAAAACATAATAATACATTAAGTATTTTTTTCATATTAATCACCTAAAAATTATCATTTGGTCTAATATTATTCATATCATGACTACCAGATGTTCCCGATAATAGAATAACATCATCTAAAATCATTTCGTCTTCTTCTAAAATTGGTGTTGAGTATTGTCTCATTTTATTTTTGTTCCTTTCTTTTTAAAATAATTTTATCAATATATTTTTCATTCCAAGTTATTAATAACATTACCATACTTATAGCAAATACAGTTGTTATTGTTATTTGGCTACCAATAAGTAATTTTTCCCATGTTGGAGTTACATGAATTATTTTCATTCCTGAAGATATATAATTCATTTGATTTGATCTAACAACAGTATAAAGAATTCTATGTGCTGATTCTCTCATTCTCCATGCAAGTTCACCATATCCTTCTGAGAATTGTTTTAAATATTCTGTATCAGTTGTTCCATCTGGTAAATCACTACCATGAAGTAATCCATCTTCTACTGACATATATGATTTATTCCAGAAATCAGAAATAATAATTCCGTTCATTCCAAATTCAGCACGACATACAGTATTTGTGAATCCTTGTACACCAGTCCATTTAGCGCCTAATCTATTAAGTCCAGTCATAAGTCCCATCATTTGCATTTCATCACCAACATTAATTGCAATTTCTATTGGTAATAAATAATTTTCTCTTATTGTTTGTTCGTTTGCCCAAGAACAAATACCATATCTATTAGTTTCTTGATCATTTAATACACCATGTTTTAAGATGACATAGACTCCTTTTGCTTGAGTACCTTTTGTTTCATATCCACTTGTTATACCAGTTAAGAAACCATCTTCACTATAATATTCAAAAGCTCTACCATTATAAGCGCCTCTTAACAAATTAATACCATATCCATAAATCCCAGCATATCCAACCCAAAGACATTCTTCACCAATTTGAGCACCTAATCTTTCCATTAAATCAGTATTAAATGTAGCTGCGACAATACCATTACATGTAAAGATAGTTGGATATTCACCTACACCAGATTCAAAGAATTTAGCATATCCTTCAAAAATATTATCAGTTGAATTATATCCATAAGCTTGAATAGGTCCAACTGAACCATTTTGTTCACATGTTGTAGGAGCATTAATTTTTTCAATTAATTTAGTAGTTCTTAAACCATCACTTAACAAATTAATATAATCATCATAAGTTAATTGATCTAATAATTGTGACCATAATTCATTATCATATTCAATTAAACGATTATCTTCATATTCTCTTAAATCAATTAATGAATAACTTGTTAAAGTTGAACCATATGTTGGATATTTAATGTTATCTTTAGAAATAGTTTGAACTTTTTGATCATTATCATAACCATCTTTAACACTTATTTTAATAGTTTTATTTAAAGTACCAGACCAATTATTTCTAGTAACATATAAAGCATTTTCACCATTTGTAGTTTTAGCATCTATTTTGTCATAAAGTAAATAATCAGTATTATCAAATTGATTAGTTATTTTATCAACACCAAAATTTTTCTTTTGTTCTTCATATTCTTGTTTAAATTTTTCATTAGCGTTAATAATGTGTTCATTTGTAGAATATTTTTTATCATCAAAAGCAATATAAATTGGATTAGAAACTAATGTAGAATCACCATCGACATTATAATTTTTCTTTTTTAAGATATTATTAATTGCATTATGTGCATCACTAGCAATAGTTAAATAATAATTATCTTTATTATCATTTGAACCTATTACATAAGTTTTAGCTTTATAAGAATCATAAGAAGCAAAATATTTTTCATGAACTTTAATTTTAATATTTTCAGTTTCATTAGGCGCAAGAGACTTAGTTTTCTTAAAGCCCACTAATTCAATAGAAGGTTTTTCAATTTTATTATTAATATCATATTGAGTATATGGTTTTTGTAAATATAATTCTACAACATCTTTTCCTTCTACTTTACCAGTATTAGTAACATCAACAGAAACTTCATATTCATTATCTTCTTTCTTTTCGACTTTATAATTAGACCATTTAAATGATGTATATGATAAACCATATCCGAAAGGATATTTAACAACTTTTGAATAATCAAAATCACCAACATTTTCTTTGTTTAATATAGAATCTTCATATCTAGTTTCAGTATATTTATATCCATTATAAATACCTTCTTGATATGCTACATAATATTTATTTTCACCATTTCTATATGAAGTAATATTAGATGCATTACCATATTCAGTAGCGCCTATATTATAATAAACAGGATTTGCAGAATGTTTATAAAAGAAAGTAGTAGATAAATTACCTGATGGATTAACTTTACCTGCTAAAACTTTGCCAATAGCAATAGTTCCAGTTGAACCAGTTGTACCACACCAAAGAAGAGAATCTATTGAATATTCATTATTATCAATAAAATCACATTGAATTTGATTAGCTGAATTCATTAAAACAATAATTTTTTTAATTGTGCCGTTGTCTTTTAATTTCTTTAAATTAGTCAAAATATCTTTTTCATTATTAGATAAAGCTAAATAATTATTTGAATCATCTAAGACTTCATTTTTAGATTCAAACATATCTCTATTTTCACCTGCTGATCTTGATAACACTACAATAGCAGCATCAGCTTTATTATTTTTAGCATTTGGAAGTTCATTCCAAGGTGCATCTTTAGTTCTAAAAGATTTATTTTGAGATTGGTTTCCACTAAAATCTGTTCCTTGCCAATATTCTTCATGACTACTATAAAAATCCCATAAATCTTTATTTACAGTAAAGCCGCTTTTTTCTAAACCACTTTTTAAAGTGGTAGCTTTTTTTACCGCTTTAGCATTAGCTCCACTTGAGCCACCACCAGTATAAACAAAATTAAAAGAATTAGCGCTATAAAGACTAATAGTAGCGTTTTCTTTTAAAGGTAAAGTATTATTATCATTTTTTAACATTACTAAACCTTCGGACATTACTTCTTCAACAATATCTTCACTGGCTTTTCTTAAATCTTCAACATCAAAATAATCAGAATCATAATAACTTTTAATTTCAGCATCTTCATCAATAACAACTTTTTGAACAGGGATATTAAACGCTCCATTAATTGCAGAAGCATTATCTAAAGCAATAGAAGAACCAACAGTAATCACACCAAAAAGAATAGTAAAAGTATTAGCTAAAACTTTTGATGTCGTTTTAAACGCTTTATTCATGTTTATTATCCTCCTGTAATTTATTTTGCTTTTGATAAATACTTACATTTCCTATAATTCCACTTATTAAAAACATAAATAAACTTATAATATATTCCTTATCCATTTCTTGAATTGCTTTCATATTAAATCCACCATAAAATACTTCAGATAAATACATGTATGAAGCATTAATAAAAATCAAGAATGAAACAAAACTCAAAACAGTAGTGATAATACTAGCAAATTTTGATGTTTTAGAAAACAAAGATAAAACAACAAATAAACATAAACCAACAATTGGTAAACTAAAAGCCCACGCGGAATAATAATCCGAACCATCATATTTAATTTTATATATAATTCCACTAATAAGAGCTAATAAAGAACTAATTAAAGCAAGATAAAATCCTATTCTTTTAGAAGATATAGTTCTTTTCATATCTTCTAATACTACACTAAATTTTTCCATTTTATTCACCTAATCCAATAAAATGAATATTATTCATTACAATAGTTCCTAAAGCAGGTTTCTTTAATTTTAAATTAACAAATGAACCAGATAAAGTTCCATCACTAGTAAATGTTACTTTAAAAGTAAATGTTTCATTTTGTTTAATATTAACAGTCTTAGTTTGACCTTTTTGAGTACCTATTTCATAAGTGAATGTTAAATCACTTTCAGTATTATTTGTTACATCCATTTTAAAGAAGAATTTACCATTATAAATATTTTCTCCATCTTTTGGAAGATATCTAACATTAATTGGAGTAGTAGATTCAGGAGTGTTTAAAGATTTACCAATAGTACCAGTAAGAGTTCCTTCATTCATATTAAATACATTTGCTTTAGAAGAATTATTTTTTGTATACCAATTATTAGTAGGTGTATCTGTTTTACTAACATTTGCTAATGGTTCAACAGTATCTTTAACTTGAGTTTCATTAGACATAACTATTACTAAGCATTCTTTACTTAATAATCCTGAACTTACAATAATTTTTGTTGAACCACCTTTATGAGCAGTAATAACACCATTATCAACAGTAGCTATTTCATTATTTAAAGAAGTCCAAACAACATCTTCAGTTAATCCTTCAGTTGTTGCAACAATAGTTTCTTGAGTAACATTATTAGTTAAATCTAAAATAACATTTGTTTTTGATAATTCTAATGATTGAGAAGCAATATTTAAAGTTGTTTTAGCTTTCATTTCTCCACTTGTAGCAATAATATCAACATTTCCACCTTTTAATAAAGTTACAACACCATTATTAACAGTAGCAACTTCTTCATCACTAGAAGACCAAGTAACTTCTTCAGTATTTCCATAAACATTTAAATTAACTGTACCAGTAGATAATTGAACATCATAAGCTTTATTACTTAAATTAATTAATTTTTCACCTTCATTAATTTTAATTGCTAAAGATTTTTCTACTACAAAATCAGTGCATTTTAATGTATAAGGTCCAGACATATAATTTGACCAATTATCACTACTACACATACTAACACTGAATGGTTTATCTTGTTCAATTGTACAACTTTCAAATTTAACATCAGTAGGTGTATTAGCTTCAATCTTCATCATGAAGATTTCTTTTTCTTGATCAGTACCACTTGACTTAGCACCAAATCTTAAATATCCACTAACAGAACTTTCTACATTAAATGAAACATTAACAATATCACCTGCAGTAAATCCACTAGGCATATATCTTAAGAAATGTTCTGTTGATTTATTTGTATTATTATTTAATGTTACTTTTCCATTAGCATGATAACCAGAAATATCTTTTGCTGTAGAATAATAAAACCATTTACCAGCATTTTTATATACTTCTGCATTTTTACCATTACTTAAAACATAATAATCTTCTGGAGCAGTAACAGTTACTTCACAAGTATCAAAAGCATCACCTTTAGCGGCTGTAATAGTAGTTTGACCTTTACTAACAGCAGTTACTAAACCATCTTCATCAACTGTAGCAACTCCTTCATTAGATGAAGTCCAAACATAACTACCACTTAAATTTTTAGAATTAGTTGCTTCTAATTGATATGTTAATTTTTCAGAAACATCTATTATTACTGTTTTTGCTGAAAGAGAAACTGTAATTTGTTCAACAGTAACTAAACATGTTGCAACTTTACTTCCAGCAGTTGCTTTAATTGTTGTTTGACCTACTTTTTCTCCTTTAATTCTTCCAGTAGTTGAAACACTGACAATATCAGGATTTTCACTTTCCCAAGTAACACTTACTCCTTTTGGACTAGTAATTGCTTTTAAATTTTGTTCTTGACCTACTACTAATGTAGTTTCTTTTTTATTCATAATTATTGTAACATTACTAGTATTCGTATCATTAGAACAGCCAGTAATTAACATGACAAAACATAAAAGAATTAAACTAACCAATTTTGGTAATTTTAAATTAAAACGATTTCCAATTCTAACTATTTTTTTCTCCTATAATCCCAACATCCCTTTTCATAATAATTATATCAAATTTGTGTAAACGATTTCATTGCATTTATTTGCATAAATAATTGCATAATGTACACTGATTTAAATGCAAAAAAATACCTAGATGTTGCTCTAGGTATTCATAAATAGGCTCTATAAAAATTTTTAGGGTCATGAAAAAGCTATAAATTTTTTTAGGGTGTA
>ERZ1106952.47-NODE-47-length-95950-cov-41.849919_pt1 | contig 95950 bp, 82 predicted proteins | sample MGYA00403677_ERZ1106952 | MGnify/ENA primary metagenome ERZ1106952 (study PRJEB35170, sample SAMEA104062415) | human gut metagenome | biome: human gut; feature: human-associated habitat; material: faeces | place: Denmark | collected 2012-05-14 ... | reverse complement strand
CATCAAAATATAAACGAACAATTTCTTTTTTATCTTCTAAACTTAATTTCATAATAAAAAACCCCTTTGTCTTTCCGATTTCATTCGGTCCAACTTTTGGGGTTAAGTTCAAAATGTATACTTTTTTTGCATTATTTTTTTAACTAATTCATAAGATATATCAATCAATGATTTAATATAATTTACATCAATATTATTATCTAAAACTATTGTTATCCAATTCTTCTTATTCATGTGATATGAAGGATAAAAATTTTTATTAGATATTAACTCATCAACATTATTCGATTTAATATTTAAAATATATATTATTCCTTTCTTGTTCTTATCAATCTTAGAATAATCAATATCCATAATAATGCAAAACCATTTTTTATTGCTTTTATATACACCAAAATTTGGAAATTTATCAAACATAAATTCTGCTCCAACATTATATTTTTTTAATATATACTGATCTATTATCATTGCTTGGTCATTATCATATTTAGTATAAATAAAACATTTATTTTTAATATCATTTATTATCTCTAACCATTTTTCTTTAATTGATGTAATTTCATAATTTATACATTCATCATTAAAATCCTTATCAAATATTTCTAATGATATATTTCTATTTTCTATTCTTATCTTAAATATTAAATTATTTATTTGTTTGCTAAAAACATATTTATTATTAGTTTCAATAAATCCATATTCTTTTAATTTACAATAATCAATTTTATAATTTTGAAAAAAATCACTAATAGTCTTCATATTTTTAATATATATGCTAAATCATTCTAATAGCAATACAATTCATTGTTAATTATTTTGTTGCCATTTATATTTATAAGAATACACATTTACATTTTAATTTAATAATTTATTTTACAAAATTAACATTAATAATGGTAATGTTATAACGCATATAACAGTAGAAAATAATACTACATTTGCTGCATTTTCTTCTTCTATTTGATAAAGTTCTGCTATACTAGCTACTAATGCTGCTGATGGACAAGCTGTTAAAACAAATATTGATGCTTTAAATACATCATCAAAAAATGGTATAAAATATATTATTAAATATGATATTAAAGGGAAAATAATTAATTTTACAATACAAGCAATATAAACAAATGATCTATTAAATAGATTTTTAAAATTTGCGTATGCTAATCTACATCCAAGCATAATCATACATATTGGTGTAGTCATTTTTGCCAATAAAGAAAATATAATTGAAAATTCTCCAAGCATATTAGAATTAATTTTCAAGAAAAATAATGGTAAAGAAATATACATTGCTATTGTTGTAGGATTCAATAAAGCTTTTTTAATAGATATATGTTTTTTATCATTAGTAATACAATATGTTCCAAAAGTAAAAATAACTATATTCATTGTCATAACAAAAATTGAGGAATACGCCATTACTATTGGTTCATTTGGATATAATGCTTGTATTAATGGTAAACCGAAAAATCCTACATTACCACATATTGAACATGCACATAACACTCTTACTTTGTTGTTACTTAAATGCTTTCTTAAAATAAAGACCATTAATAAGCCAAATAATATTTGTAAAACAAAAGTGACTAAGAAGAAATATAACATGTTTAATACAGTTTGCTCATCAAAATCAACATTTAAAAATGAATTAATAACCATGCATGGCCCACATACATAAATTAAAATTGTTGATAATACTTTTAAATTATCAGTTGTTACTTTCTTACTTTTTCCTAATAAAAAACCAATAAACATATATATTAAAGAAATTAAAACAACAATAAGTGTAGGTAAAAAATACATATATAATCCTCATTTACAACGTTTGTAATTATATGATAGTAATTAAATAAATACAAATAAAATTTTATTATTTGCATAAACTATTAAATATGCAAGTTTATCAAAGATTATAATCTAAATTATAATAATCGTAATTATAATATTCTATTTTAATTCTTCAAACTTGTTTTTCATTGTAGGATTATCTTTTGTTAATTTTTTTATTGATAAATCTTGAGCTTTATTATTGGCTAATCTTAAATTATTTTCAGCAGAAATTAATGAATCTTTTATTTTATTTAGATGAGTAATTGTTTTATCAATTTCTTCTATAGCATTAATAAACTTTTTACTTGCTAAATCATAATTTTTACCAAACTTTTCTTGAAAATCAAGTAATTTATTTTCAAAATTAGTAACATCTACTTCTTGATTTTTAATAGCCATCAATTCTTTTTTATAACTTAATGCATTTTTATTAGCACTACTTAATAACGCAATAATTGATAAAAAGCATTGAGGTCTAACTACAAACATTTTTTCATATTCATAAGAAACATCTACAATACCTGCATTATAAAATTCATTATCAGGCTCTAACATTGATACAAGAACTGCATATTCGCATTTTTTCTCTTTTCTATCTTTATCAAGCTCTTTAAAAAAATCACTATTTTTATGTTTAGTTGCAGTTGTATCCATTTCATTTTTCATTTCAAACATAATAGAAACAATTTCATTTGTTTGTGTTTCATCATAATCTCTAAAAATAAAATCGCCTTTTGAACCACTTTCTTTTGATACTTCATTATCTTTATCAAATTTTGCATATGGGTATGCTTGCATTCTAATTTTATTAAATTCATTAAAACAATGTTGCTCAAGAGTTTCACCTATTAGTTTAGTAGACATTTTAGTTTTTAAATCTTTGTAAAATTCTATTTCTTGTTCTTTTTGTTTTAAGATTATTTGATATTTTTCTTCAGTAGTTTTATTTTGTATTTCTTTTTCTTGATCTTTTATTTTTAAAGAAGATTTTAATTCTAATATTTCTTTTTCTTTATCACTAATAGCGTTTTTAATTTCATATTGTTTTTCTTTATTTAAATTTTCAACTTTATTTTTTAAATCTTGAATCTCACTATTTTTTTGATTTTCTAAATTAGATAAAGCATTTTTTTGTTTTAAAGACATTTTCTCATTTTGATTTTTTAAAGATGCATTTTCTATTTCTAAATCTTTTATTTTTTTATTTAAAGATTCTTTTGTTTGAATATTATTTTCTTTTTCTTTAGAAACCGCTAAAGAAATTTCATTTTGTTTTTCTTTTTCAGCTTGTGCTTGATATTGTTTTAATTTATCAATTTCTAAATTAAGTTTATCAATCATTGACTGATTCTTATCATCATTTTCTTTAATTAACAGTTGATTAGCTTTATTAATATTTTCTTCTTTTTCTTTAACTCTAAAATTAATTTCTTTTTCCATTTCTTCATTTTTAATTTGAGAAACAATAGAAGCATAATCAGCATCATCAATTTTAAAAATTTTACCACAATTTGGGCATTTAATCTCAGCCATAAATTTCCTCCGTTTTTTATAATTAAATCATATCATAAAATACTAATTCATGATTATCTTTTTTATGTCTTCTAAATTGTTAACGAAATATATACCTTTTAATTTTTCATAAGAAGATAAATTTTTTTCTATCATTTTATTTAATAAAATTTTAAGACCATCATAATAACCATCTAAATTGTATAAAATGCACGGTGAATTAATTTGTCTTAATGACACTTTAGACATAATTTCACTTATTTCTTCTAAAGTTCCTGTTCCACCTGGGAATGCGATAAAAGCATTACCTAATTCAATCATTTTATTTTTTCTAGTAGACATATCTTTAGTAATATATAACTTAGTTAATCCTTCAAATTCTAATTTATCTTTGACAAATAATTCAACTTCTACTCCAATAACTTTACCATTATTAGATAAAACACTTTGTGCTAATTCACCCATTAAGCCTGTTTTAGAGCCACCATAAATTAAAGTATTATTATTTTTGCCAATTCATTCACCCAATTCTATAACAGCTTTAGATAATTTATCATCATTACCTTTATTAGCGCCTAAATATACTGTAATATTCATTAATAAACCTCTTAAACATATGTTATTTTAATTTTATAAAATTTTAAAGTATTAAGAATTTATTTTTATACAATAATTCATAACTTATAATATTTTTGATTTTTACTATTTGGTTTATCTGGCAACATCATTTTTATTAAACCATTCTTTATTGCAGGATTTAAATAAGAATTTCTTAATGTTTCTTTTGATTTTATATTTAATCTTTTCATTATTTCATTTGCAGATAATGGAATATCATAATCCATTATTTCTAACAATCTATTAACTTGTTCAGAAATATTTTTAGTTTCTTTTTTAATTAATTCCAAGGTTTCAAACAATGTTTCATCAATCATTTTTAACATAAATTCAATAAAAGCATTAGAATTACCATTTACATGACTATTAGATATTGCTTTATAATAATCTTCTTGATATTTTTTTATTTGTGATTCAATAGGTAAAAATTCAAAAATTTTATTCCATTTAGATAATAAAATATTTTGCCATAATCTTGCTGTTCTTCCATTACCATCATTAAAAGGGTGAATAAAGACAAATTCATAATGAAAAATACATGATTTAATTAAAATAGGTGTTTCATTATCTTCTTTTAACCATTTAAATAAATCATTCATTAATTTAGGAACTAAATCTTCGGGTGGCGCAATAAAAATAATATTTTCTCCATCTTTAACTCCTTCAGCATGATTTCTATATTTTTCTGATTCACTATCTAATAAATATGTAAGTATTCCATGTGCCTTTAATAAATCTTTTTCATTATATCCATCAAATTCTTCTATCATTTCATAAGCTTTATATGCATTTTTTATTTCTTGAATATCTTTTTGTAAACCAATAACAACTTTACCTTTAATAACATCTTTTACTTGTTCTAAAGATAATGAATTTGCTTCTATTAATAATGATGAATGAATCGATCTAATTCTATTATTTCTTCTAAGAATTGGCATTCTTTCTAAAGATTCATAAGAAGAAATTTTACCAAGCTTATTTGCAATAGAAATTGACTTTTCTAACATATATGAAGTTATACTAAATGGTGGTTTATACATAATTAGCTCCTTTATATATATTATACTTTAAATTAATAAATCAATCAAATATCTTACTTAAATCTTGCTTAATATGTTGCTTAAATTTAAATAATATTATATTTAATTTATTAAAAAACAAATGATAATATTAAAGATAAACAATTAATATAATCAAATAAATCTTTAATTAATTTCCACAATACGCAAGTTTAAAAACGCATATTTTTCCATTATGCGCAGTTTTAGAGAAATACACCTTTTCAAAAAATGGAAAGTTAAATATTACAATAACTCCATCAAATTTTTAGAACTTTCTATAATATTTACTTTTACAAAAACATAATCATATATATTGGAAATGTTATTAAATTATTTTTTTCTTCTATTATATTTTCATTTCCAAATATTAAACCTTTTTTTAGGTTATAAGGTTCTTTAACTAGTTTCGGAATTGCTTTAAAATTATATTGATCATTACCTGATTTAATCTCAATTGGAAGAACAGTTAAATTATTATAATCGTTAATTAAGAAGTCAACTTCTCCAACTTTTTTACTATCAAAATAATATAATTCATGTCCATGTGATAATAACTCCATAGCACATGCAGTTTCATAAACACTTCCAAGGTTTACATTAACATCATTTTTTAAAATTGCATTAATATTATTTTTATATAATATATTGGATAGAATACCAACATCATTATAATATAATTTTATTAAATTTTTGCTCATTGATTCTGTTAAAGGATAAACAGGATTTGATATAGCTTTTACGCCAAGAGAAATACCTGAACTTATTAAATAATCAAATTCATCTTCATATCTTTTTAAATTTGCATTTTTAATTTCTTCAATATTTTTAAATATAATTCTTTTGACTTTATTTTCCATGTAAGAAGGTAAATAATCATATATAGTTTTTATTTTAAGTTTATGTACTTCATCGTATTTAGATGCATCATCTTTATAATAACCATATATACTATTTTGAACATTTCGCATCTTTGCAACATTTTGATTAATAACAAATTCTTTTACTGCATCTGGTAATCCGCCACATATTAAATATTCTTTAAATCTATTTAACATAAGGTTATGAATAGATTCTTTAACTTGCTTTTTATTTTCATAACAATCTTTTAAATAATTTATTACATCACCACTTGTACCATTAGCAAAAAGAAATTCTTCAAAATCCATAGGATACATTTTAACTTCTTCAATACTACCAATAGGAATAAATTCATGCTTTAATGATATTCCTAATAAAGATCCACTAGCGATATATCTAAATCTATTATCTTTTTTTAGAGGTTTTAATAAAGTCAATAAATGTGGATAAACTTGTATTTCATCAATAAAAACAATAGTGTCTTTAATATCATTGAGTTTTTCACCATATAAAGCACTTAGTTGCAAATAAAAATCTTTTGTTGTTTTGACATCTTTAAAATATTCATCACCATCTTTATCTTCTTGCATATTTATTTCAATATTATTTTTAAAATATGTTTTAGCAGTTTCTCTAATAATAAAACTTTTACCAATTTGTCTTGCACCAGTAACAATAATAATTCTATCATTATCATTTTTATAATAATCTCTAAGTTTTTCTTCTATCTTTCTATAAAACATATTTTATCACCTTAACGTTGCTTTTCTAAGATAATTATACATATATTTTAGTGCTTTTCCAATATATTTATGTTATATTTTAGGTGTTTTTCTAAAATTTTTTCATATTAAAATAAATGTTTTTCCAAAATTAATGAAATATTATTTATGTAATTTACCATTCATAATCTTCATCTATTTCATAAGTCCATTTTAACTCAAATGATATCTTTAATTGATTTAGATCAAAATATGGTTCTAATTCTTTTTTTAGCTTTTCAATATAATTTTCCATTATGCAAGAATAACTTCTTTGTTTAATTTCATCATATAATTCAATAATAGTTGATATACGGCCACATAAATCAGAAGGTGCTTCTGTATATGCTTTAGCGTTTCCTTCAAAAACTAAAATATTATTTTTTAGATCACTTTTAGTGTAGCTAAATTTTAAATCGTAATATTCTCCATGATAATGAATTTTATAACAACCAATTTGTTTACCTTTATAAAATTCATAAAATCCTTGATAACCATGATAATGTTCTGTGAAATAAATAATATAACGATAAATATTTTCTAAAGTATTATCTTGTTTTATTAATGATAATAATTCTTGTTTTTCATAATCTTTTATTGTTAAATTTTTAAAGCAAAATAATGGTTCAATTTTTTTTATTACTTCTAATTTTGGTTTATCAAGATTATTTTCAATATATTGTAAAGCATAAATAAAATCGCTGCTAGAAACATTAATATGATCATTACCAACAAAACAATTTTCATTCTCAAGGCGATATTTAACACTATTAGTATCACTAAGAGTTTTAATAGCAATAATTAAAGCAATTTCATAATTATAACTAACAAATGGCTTTTCTTTTATAAGAGTATAAAATATATTACTTGCATTTAAAGCAGTATTAACATTATCACAATCAAAATACAATTCATCAATTAATTTTTCTAAATCTGTTTGTAATTCACCAAAATTATCAGGTAAATTATTTTCTATTCTAATCTTATCTAATAATTCTAAATATTCATATTCTGAAGCGTATTTAAAACTGTATAAATGATAACAATAACCATCACTTTTTCTAGTTTTAGCTAAAGTTTGAAAAGCATCTTCAAATAAATGTAAATCTTTTAAAAGAAGATTATCTTCATTTTTGTTATTAACCATATCAATAATATAATTCCAAACATAAATATTAAGATCTATCTTCAATTCTTTAAGATTTAAAATAAAATCATTAGCAATTTTATTATTAAATTCATTCATCATAATATAAACAACGTTAACATCAAAATATCTTATATTATCTTCTTCAATATAAGAATTATTATCTAAATAACCATCACGATGCATATTTTTTATATTATAATCAAGAAACTCTTTAATAAAATTTAAATTACATGAAACTAACTTTTTTAAATCATCATAATTAATATATAATTTATTATCTTTTTGATAAATATTATATTCTTGATCTTTAAATTTAATTAAATATTTTTCCATGTTATTACCTTCTTTTAAATTATAATAACATTATAATACACAATCCTAAAATAATTATTGATTAATAAAATATATTTTTTACATTAAATTATTTCATTAATATCATGATTAAAAAGATATGTAAAATTTATATTTTTCTTCCAAATGTTGTTATCTTAATATTTGATGATCTTCCATTTTTTTCTTGTTTAATTAATGAATCTTTTTCTAATTCTTCTATTACTAAAGTTAATGTTTTAGAAATACCTTTATACCCCATTTTTTTTGCTATTTCTCTTAACGATAAGTCTTCTTCTTTTAAAAGCTCTAACACTTTCATTTTTATTTCTTCTTTTGAAAGTCTTTTTTTAGAAACTTTTTCTATACTAATATCATTTATAAAAGCTTCATTACATTTTAATATTACAGATAAATATCTTCTATCTGAATCCATTTCAAATATTGGAGTTGGAGATCTATTTTCCTTCAAAGCTACCAAAGCATTAGGAATTCCTGTATTTCTCCCTTCTGTTAATTTTAATTCTTTAAAAAAATCCCCTATTCTTCTGTTACGATATATTCTTCCTCTAATTTTAAGATCTTTAATATTTTGATCTGTTATGCTTCTATCCATGCCTGGAAAACTAGTAATTTCTAATTCATTTGGAGTAATTCTTATAGTTATTGGTTCATTTACAGTATAAGCTTTATGATATACAGCATTGGTTAATAATTCTTCAATAGCTCTATATGGATAATTAAAAACTCTAAGGGCTTCTGCCTTATCATTGAATTTATATATCTTTTCTTTTAAAACATAATTTTTTATATATAATAAAGCATCTTTAAGTTGCCTTTGAATTGGTCCTGTAAATATTTTTTCAACCATTTCTTCACCTGTTGGATTTGGAATATCTACAACTTCGATTCTAGCTCCTCTAAAAAACTTTTCTGGATTTTCATTAAACATCAATAATGCAATATTTCTAGGTCTTATTGCTTCATCAGGTCCTGTTACAAGTTGCATCGATTGAGCAATCTCTAATGTATTCATTTTTAAAGAATATTCATATAAATCACTATTTGAATCATATAAATGTTTTCTTAATAAACTTATATCTATATCTTCAATCGTAGCAGTTAAATTAGGTCTATCATCAAATGGTATATCTGTTGAAATATAGAATAATTCCCTTTCTTCTTCTGTTTTTGCAATAATAGTACTGTTCATTTTTCTAATATAATAACGTTTCATAGATTTAACAAACAAGTTTTCAGGGACTTTATATGGTCTACCATAACCAGCAGGAGCCCAAATTATTATTAAATTTTTATTTTGAAATTTTATTGGCTCAACTATCGGTAAATATCTAGGCTCTATTTGATTGCAATATCCTATTAAATCTTTAAGAATTTTATCAATTTCATTATCATTAATTCCTTGTACTGGAATTTTTGGCTTTCCATTTTCTTCTTCTATTCCTATTATGATATATCCACCACCAGTATTATCTATATCATTTGCAAACGCACATATACTATGAATTACAGCATTAGGATCAAATCCTTTTTTGTAATCTAAACGAGTCGACTCAACAACTCTTTCTAAAATTAAATCTTCAACATTTATTGGCAAGCTCATATTTTTATATCCTTTATTATATTATAAATAATTTTTCATGTTTTTCAATTAATTGTCGACTTAATTGTCGACTTAATTGTCGACTTAATTGTCGACTTAATTGTCGACTTAAATCATAAATAAGTTACTAATTTACACTTTTCAAAAATAACTATATTATTATTCTATTAAAAAAAGATGCAAGAAACACTCTCACATCTTAGTTTAAATCTAAATATAAATTATTTATCTTCTTTTTTCTTTTTGAAATAGAAATATGTTGTTAAAGCAATTCCACAAGCAGTACTAGCCCAAATCAATGCATCTATTGACCAAAGTAAGGCTCTCCAATTAAATACTTTAGCAGTATTATTAATTTCATTAGAATAAGTTTGTACAGCATTAGAATTAACTACTGAATAAATAATATTCTTAACAGCTTTATGAATATAATAATTAACTGTATTATTATTTTTATAATTAGCCGCTGTATTAGTTAATCCACCAATAGTTTCATTAACAGATGCTAAAGGCCATAATTGAGAATTTGAATTAAGCCAAATATCAGTTCCAGCATATAATCCGGAAATCATATCTTGATAATACATAGCAGTAACTGAAGCTTGATCAGTAATTGCCATTCCTTTAAATCCCCATTCGCCTCTTAAAACACTACTCATTAATCCTTTATGAGCACCAGCCCAAGTTGTACCAATACGGTTCATAGCTACCATAACAGCAGTAGCTTTACCTTCAATAGCAGCATATTCAAAACCTTTTAAACATATTTCTCTTATTTCTTGTTCGTTAGCAAAGATTGCTCCACCATATCTATTTGTTTCTTGATCATTTAATGCAAAGTGTTTCATATAAGCAATAACACCCATTGAACGAACACCTTTCATTTCGCTTGCACCAATAATTCCAGATAAATAACCATCTTCAGAGAAATATTCAAAATTTCTTCCACTATAAGGTGATCTATGAATATCTAAACCTGGAGCGTACCAACCAGCAACATTACTTGCTATTGAATCTTCACCGATATGAACACCAGCTTCTTCAATTAATTTAGTATTCCATGTTGAAGACATAACTACTTCAGCAGGCCATGCCATACATGATGTACCACCTACTAAAGTACCAGAAATTCCAGATGGGCCATCTTTATCTTGAGTTGAAGGTAAGCCAATAGAATCAATAGGTAATGTTGAATAACCACCTATTCTAACAAGTTTAGAAGCTTGATTCCATGTAAGTTGATTTACTAAATCATCCCATTTTTGATCATTATAATCTACATTAATTAAATCTTTAATTGTATAATTAGTTGCAGTAGAACCAAAAATAACGTTTGGCAATGAAGAATCATTAATAACTGCATCAGATCTATTCCATTTTAAAGCTTCTAACATTTCACTTGGCACAGTCCATGATTTATTTTTATAATTTGCTGAACTAGTTAATGTGTCTAACCAGTTACTTCTTGAAAGATATTTATATTCAGTATCAAGGCGATTAATATCCGCATCTTCAAATTGATTAATTATTTTTTCATTTGTAGCACTTGAAGTAGAATATGTTTCTTTATCAACTGTTTCAACAGTTAAGACTTTTTTAGCTAAAGAAGCATCTCCTTCAACATTGTTACCTAATAATTTATGGATATTATTTAATGCTTCATGAGCACCATTTCCTAAAGAAAAATAATAATCACCTTCATCAAGAATGTATGTTTTAGCATCTTTATAATCATAAGAAGTTAATTGTTTTTTCTCTACTAATATTTTTACATCTTTTAATGTTTCACCTTTTTTGATAATATCTGTCTTACTAACTCCTACTAATTCAATAGCAGATGTTTCTACTCTTCCTGTATATGGTTTTCTAGCGTATATTTCAATTACATCTTTACCATCATAATTACCAGTATTAGTAACATCAACACTTACTTCAAAATTCTTCTTATCTTCGCTTTCTTTTACATTAAAGTTTGTATAAGCAAATGAAGTATATGATTCACCATATCCAAAAGGAAATTGAACAGTCTTATCATAATCAAAGTCACCAACATTACCTTGATTTAATAATTTATCTTCATATCTAGTTTCATAATATTTATATCCAACATAAATACCTTCACCATATACTAAATATTTGTTTGCTCTTTCAATATTTTTATTAGCGTTAGCAATACTAAAATTACCCATATTAGTAAAGGAAGGAGCAGAAGTAGAATCATAAGCATATGTGTCTACTAATTTACCTGATGGATTAGCTTTACCAGAAATTAAGCTAGCTAAGCCATATAAGCCTTCTTGACCAACGCCACCACACCATAAAACTGATTTAACATTTTTATAGTCTTCTTCCTCTAAAAATCCTAATTCAAGTGGATTATTAGCATTTACAATTAAAATAACTTTATTAAATTTTGAACATGCTAACTTAATGGTATCTCTTTCATTATTATCAACTTGTAAATATCTATAACCAGAAGATAATTTATTTAAAGGTAAATCTGAAGATTCTCCTCCACTTCTTCCAATAGTAACAATTGCTACATCATCATTAGCAATATTACTCAATGCTGATGTATCAGAAGTAATTACATTACTAGGAACTTCATTAACACTAAATTGTCCTGCGCCTGTTTCATCAGGATAAGTTTTTCTATAGCTCTTTCCTTTACCATTCAAATAAAAGTTCCATAAATTTTCATCTACAGTAAATCCTTCTTTTTCTAAAGCTAATTTTAAAGTAGGAGCAGTTGAAGTATCAACTGAACCAGAACCAGATCCACCGTAAACAAAATCAACCGAATTTTGTCCAAAAACAGCTATTTTCTTTTCATTAACTAAAGGTAAAGCATTATCTTTATTTTGCAATAAAACTGTGCCTTCTTTAACAATATTTTTAGCGCATTCTTTTTCAGCTTCTGTTGCTACATAATCACTACTTGAAAAGAATGTATCTAACAAACCTTCATATTTATATGCAATACTTGTACCAATACCTAAACCAGTAGAAAGAACAACAGATGTTGTTAATAAAGTAATTTTCGCCCAAAGAGGGAATTGTTTTTTACTCATCTTATTTTCTCCTCTTGATTTAATCAATTTATTATTCAACTACCTTAACATCAGCTTCAATACACATTCTATTTTGAGCTTTTGTTTCTGTAATATTTTCAACATTATAAATATAACGGTTTCCAGGTTTACCATATTGTGCTAAGAAATCTTCTTTAGAATTAATTTTAGCACCACCAGCTAATTCATGAGGGAATGTAGATTTTTCACTATCAATACTTAATGAGTACATTCCATTATAAATATCATTATTAACTTGTACGTGTGTAGCGTTACTTAAAGCAATTTTAGTAAATCCATCATAATCAGCATTTTTTTCGCCTAAAGTATAAGTACCTTCTAAGAAATAAATGTAATTTGTCATATCACTTGGATTAACTTGAGTTAAAGCATAAGAACCATTACTAAATAATTGTAATTGTTCATAATATTTACTTTCTTTTGTTTCTGTAACTTCTTTACCTTCACCATCTTTATAAGTTGTTGTTTCTTTAATAACATATTTAGCAATATAGATGTTATCTAATTCAACTTTTGGTTCATTTGAGCAGCTTGTTAATGCACCAACTGATGTGAATGCAAGAGCAGCTAATAATAAAAATTTCTTTTTCATAAAATCCTCCTTTAAAAAGTAATTTTCTAAAAGTATTTTAAAAAGAAATGAAAACGCTTGCATGGTTTTGGCTTGAGTGGTTGAAATTATGTCCCAAGATGCAAATTATATAAATGGAATTAATATTTTTAAAGAAAAAACATTATTTTGATATGAAATATTTGTTACTCCATGGTATTTTTTTACTATTGATTTAATAGATGAAATACCATATCCATGAAAACCTACATTATCTTTAGTGGTATTGATTTGTCCATTATCAATATTTAATTTACCATCATAAAAATTAACAATTGAAATCATTATATTGTTTAAATATGTATCCACATTAATATTTATCATTTTATTATTGTCATCAAGTTTTTCTACGGCTTCAAGAGCATTATCAAGAGCGTTGCCAAATAAAGTATAAATATCTATTGAATCAATAAATTTTAATTGTTCAGCATTACCAAGATAAGATAATTTTATATTTTTATTTATACAATATAATTGTTTTTCCATCAAAATAATATCAAGAACATCATTATTTGTATGAATATTAATATCATAAATCATAATTTCTTTTTGTAATTTATTTAAAGTTTCATTACGATCTTCTGTTTGCATATTTTTTAAATCTTCAATCTGATGTTTTAAATCATGACATTTATGATTTATTAAATCAATTGATTCTTTTTTTAATTGATATTGTTTTTTATTTTCATATAATAAATGATTTATAACCTCTTTTTCATTTTGACTTTTGTTTTCATAAAGCAATAAATACACTGCAAAAAGAATTAAAAAACAAGTCAAAAATTCTATAGCCAATCCTAAATAATTAGGATTTAAAACATCACCAGAACGATAAATTGTTTGACCAGAAAAAGTTAAAAATAAAGTAATAATTAACATAATTGTGTACATAACAATAGTACTTCTTTTTTCTGGAGCGTAAACATTACCAATATTTTTAAATTTTTTTGCTGCTAAAAAATAAATAGGTATTAATAATAATGCATAAGAAAATAAACATATAATAAAATATAACCATAATTTATTTCTTAAATCTGGAAATAAAGTTAACGCGATCAATTCATTAATAAACGTATATTCTATATGTTGTAAAGCATAACCAACAGATGTATATAATAAACTTTGTTCAAAAGAAAATTTAAAACAAAATGTTAAATAAAAACAAGTTAAAATTGTTAAAAAACAATACCAAATTACTACAGAAACTTGTATAACTATCCCATTAATACTTAATGAATTTAAAATTCCAATTAAAATTAAATATCCTTGAGATAATATAATCATTAATATAGTAGAAATAGAAAATTTAATTACAAAATGATTTCTTTTTTGACAAAAAGGGAAAACTAAAATTAATTCTCCTAAAATTAATTCGATAATAAATCTTAATTCTTCAAAAACATTTAAAGGAGTAAACATATTAAACATATTTTTCTACCAACACTTTCTTAAATTCTTGTTTTCTAGAACGTGATATTTTTAATATCGTATCTTTAATATAAATATCATCACCTATTATTTTATTAATTGCTTTGATATTTACCAAATTATATTTGTTAATTCTAAAAAAACCGTAATTAATTAATTTTTCTTCTGCAGAAGATAAAGTTTGTCTAACTATATATTTTTTATCACCAACATAATATGTCAAATAATGACCATATACTTCAATATATAAAATATCATTAATATTGACTGAAATAGTTTCTTCACTAGTATTAAGTATTAATCCATTAAATGTTTTAGTTTTAATTTTATTAATAATTCTAGGCATTTTCAATTCAAAATCTTCTTTAGTCAAAGGTTTTATAATATAAGCAGAAGCATCAACAGAATACCCATCTAAAACATAAGACATACTAGAAGTAACAAAAACAATTATTAAATCGCTACCTAATCTTTCTCTTGTTTTTTTTGCAATATCCATTCCTGTTAAACTACCACCTAAAAAAATATCTAGAAATACTAAATCATACACGTCATTATCATTTAAAAAACTATCTGCATAAGTAAATGTTTTTATTGTAAAATCTATATTATTTTTAGGAAAATATTCATTTATTAATTTAATAAGTCTTTCTCTATCTAATTCATTATCTTCTACAATTCCAATTTTAATCACTGTTATTCACCTACAAATATATTAATATTTTTTATATTGTTTTGTCTAGATACAATTTTTATATATTTTTTTCAATAAAAAAAGATGTAAGAAATTACTCTCACATCTTAATTAATTTAAATATATATTATTTATCTTCTTTACTTAGTCCGATTGAAAATCCTACTATTGAAGTAATTACTGCTAAGATATCACATATTACAAAGATAAAGAAAGCTACATCAAATACATTACCATCAACACCAAAGAATACATTTGAAATATATAACATTTCAGTATTTAATAAAACAGCAAGTGATATTGAATAAAATATAACAGGTAATAATCCACCAATTTTAAAATCTTTGTAAAGAACTAATGCATTAATAACTATCCCAATTACTAGCATTGCTACAGCTAATCCACTTACTGGAGATAAATAATTACCATTTCTAGCAACATAACAAATAGTTGTAATAATAGCAAGAATTAATGCACATGCTTCTACATACCAACCAGATTTTTTTGTTTGCATAAATTTATTCATATTATTCTTCCTCCTTTTTATTATGGGTAAATGCACCAATTAACATAAGTCCCAAAGAGAAAGCAAATACAATACTTGAAACAACAGTAGTAGCAGTTAAAGCATTTTCATACCACACTCTTACTACAACAATTTTTGATGAAGAAGTCATACCATTCATCGCTGCACTATTAGCAAAATTGTATAATTGACGATGTAAAGCTTCTCTCATATTATTCATAAGTTTAGTATCTTCAGTAAAATTAATATTTTCAAGATAAGTAGCAAATCCAGTACCAGAAGTACAGAACATATGTGTACCTGCTTCATAAGCAAGTTGAGGTTCCATTAAACTTCCTTGTTTTTGTCCAAAGTCAGTAGTTACATTTCCTAAGAAGCCAAATTCTTTTTCCATAACATTTTTCCATAAATTAGAATAATGTCCTGACCAAACCATACCTAATCTATTAAATGCACCCATAACACCTGAACATGATTTATCATTTTCACCAGTTGTTTCAAATGAATATTGGAACGCTCTTAAATAAATTTCTCTAATTGCTTGTTCATTTGAGAATGTACATACACCAATACGATTTGTTTCTTGATCATTTAAGAAGAAATGTTTTAAATATGGAATTGTGCCTTTTTCCATTGCACCATGAACTTCTGCTTCACATAATTTACCTGCAATAAAACCATCTTCTGAGAAATATTCAAAGTTTCTTCCAGCATAAGGAGTTCTATGAGTATTAGCGCCAGGTCCATACCAGCCGACTCCACCTCCCCATAATCCTTCTTCACCAAAACTCTTACCAATTTCATTAATTAATGGAACATTCCAAGTTCCAGCCATTACAGTTTCAGTAGGATAAAGAACAGTTAATTCAGTAGTTTTCTTTACTTTTTCAGCATCATATTGAACTGTATAATCTTCAATATAATTTGATTTAGTCCATGCTGCAGGTCCATCAACAGCAGTTGTAGCAGGTAAACCAACACTTGCAAGAGGTTTTCTACCTTGAGAAGTTGAATCTAAATAATCTTGTTTTGTTAATTGATCTAATAATAAATCCCAGTTTGGATCATCATAAGAAGCACCTATCATCATAGCTAAAGTATATTTCTTTTCAGCTCCGAGAGTTACTTTTTTTCCATCAGTTTCTTTAGTATATGCACTTGGTAATGTTCCCGTTCCTTTATTATCTGATGAATAATATGAATTAGCTACATTAATCATTTTTTGACTTGCTACAAAATTAGTCATTGATTTAGGCCATGTTTTATTCCAATCACTTCTTGATAAATATGTTATTTTTTGATCTTCAGATAAATAATTATTAACATCCACTTCATCAAATTGGTTAGTAATTTTTGTTTTAGTAGCAGTTTGGCTAGCCATATATTCTTCTGGATTAAATGTTGTTTTTGTAGAAAGAACAGCATTTTTACTATTTCCTTGACCAACCATTAATGCTTTTTGCTCACTAGTTAAGCCTTTTTTCTCTAAAATATTATTTAAAGCATCATGAGCCCCGTTACCAATAGCAAAATAATAATCACCTTTATCCATGATATATGTTTTATATGTTTTTGCATCATAAGTAGCAATATCTTTTAATTCTACTTCAATAGTAGTATCAATAGAAGAATTTGCTTTTACATCAACTTTAGTAAAGCCACATAATTGAACACTTGATTTTTCTAATCCACCTATTATATATGGTGCTTGAGCATATACTTCAACTGTATCTTTAGCATCAAATGAAGATTCATTAGTTACTTTAACAGTAAAAGTAGCTTTTTTATTATTCCAATCAACATTAGAAGAAATTAATTCTTGAGATAAATTAGCATAAGATAAGCCATATCCAAATGGGAATTGTACTTCTTTAGCATAATTCCATGTTGCATCAACATAGCTTCCTGCACTACTATTAGCATTTCCTCTATTTAAAACATAATCTTCATAACGAGTTTCATAATATCTATAGCCAACATATATACCCTCATTATACATAACATACTTTCTTGAATCTGGATTTAAAATATCATCTTTATTTGAGAAAGTATAATCACCAAAGTTTTGCATTGCTGGTGATGAATATGAATCATATGCATAAGTATCTGCTAATTTACCATTTGGGCATGCTTTACCAACAAGAATATCAGTGACTGCATCTAAACCAACTTCACCAGTTCCACCAATATATAAGCAAGCATCAATATTGTATTCATCTAAAAAGCCCAATTCTACAGCATTAAAAGTATTTACTAAGACAATTCTCTTTTTGAATGGTCCATCTTTCATTGCTTGTAAAACAGATTTCTCTTCATCAGTAATAGCTAAATATTTATCTGTTCCTGCTGATAAATCACTTCCTTCACCACCAGTTCTTGAAAGAATAAAAATAGCAGCGTCATTATAAGAAGAAAAACTATTTGTCATTTCAGTAGTGAATTCACTAGCAGCAATTTCTGTAGCCTTTTTAAGGTTACGGAATTTCATAGTAGTTCCGCCCCAACCTTTAGATTCAGTAAATCCTACTTTATTATCATATTTTTCTTTATAAAAATTATAAGCAGTCATATTCATGTCTAATTTATTATCATTTTGACATGCAGTAATCAAATCTTGTAAACGACCACCTTCAGGAGTAATTCCTCCCGAACCAGAGCTACCATACAATACTTCTGCTGATGAATAAGATAAGAAAGTAACTTTAGCGCCTTGATTTAAAGGTAATGCATTATTTTTATTTTCCATTAATACAGTACCTTCTAATTGTACTTGTTTTGCTTTTTCTCTAGCATTTTTCATTACATCTTTATAAGATGTAAAACTTGATTTAAAATGAATTGGATCTTCATTGGCATTTTCATCTGTAACAATTTTGGTATTGTTTATATTAAGCATTTTGTTAATATAACCAGACCATTCATTAGTTACTAAAGTTCCACCAATAGATAAAATTAATATCATTGATGAAACTGAAGCGACTGAACGCCAAACACCAAGTTTTCCTAATGTTTTAATTTTCATGATTCCTCCTATGGCAAGAATAATCTTGCTTTGTAAGGATAATATAATATAAGAAAGCGCTTTTATAACAAAGCTGGCAAAACTTGATTAAATATTGGCGAATTTAGTTTTTTTCTTTAATTGGAATAATAATATCAACATTAAATAAATCGTTTTTATTAGTAATTGTTAAATTACCATGATATTTATTAACAATATATTTTATACTTTTTGTTCCAAATCCATGATAAAAAGCATCATTTTTAGTAGATAAAGGTAAGCCATTGAAGAATTTAATTTCACTATTACAAAAATTTTCCACATGAATACCTACTGTCTCATTATTAGAATATACTTTCATATTAAGTACACGATTTTCTTTATTTTCAATTTTACATAAATACTCTATTGCATTATCAAGAATGTTGCCAAATAAAGCGGAAATATCAGTTTTATTCATAAATGATATTGATTTACCATCAACTTGGTAAGTAAAAATAATATCATTTTTTTCGCATATTAAAGCTTTGTTAGAAATGACTAAATCAATTACAGGATTATTAGTTTTTGCAATAGATTCATAAATCATAATTGATTGTTTTACTTCTTCAAGAGATTTAGCTTCATCTTCATCATTTAAATGAAATTCATCTAATCGATGTTTTAGATCATGGCATTTAATATTAATCATTTCTACTGTTTGAGATTCTAATTGATATCTTTTTTTAGTATCTTCCATCATTTGATCAATCATCATATTTTCAGTAATTAAATATCTCTTTTTTAAATCATTAAACATAATAAACAGAGCAAAGAAATCACATATTAAAATTAATAAATGACAATATATAAACATTTCTCCTCTATTAGGAAAATAATCAGAAATTTTCATAAAGAAATAACATGCTAAAAAGTAAGCAATAATTGCAATGACCAATGTCATAATACGATTTACTGCAATATTTTCTAGGCCTTTTAATTGACGTGAGCAGAATAGCCATGTTAAGAAATAAATAAATATAAATGATAAAAACATATAAATACTTAATGGTTGAAATCCTTCTATATTTAATAATGCTTTAACTATATCATAAAGATTAGCTCCCATGTTTTGAGTTAATAAAGCTGCTACACTACAAAATAATGTATCAATAAAATTTCTTTGGAAACAAAAATAAAACAATCCTAATAACAATAAAAATGATAATGCTGTTCTTCCACCTATAATAAATCCACTTAATAATTTATTTAATATAGGAGTAAATAATAAAAATAATCCTAATACTAATATTGAACCAATTAAAAATTTTATAATAAAATGTTTCCTTTTATTAAACATCATAAAGAATAATAAGTTAGCTATATATATTTGAAAAAAATAAACGATTAACATAATATAGCTACCAAAAGAAGAATAAAACATTTATTTAATTCCTCCATTAGCAAAAAATTTTGTAAATTCATCAACAAATTCTTTATGATATGCTCTTGATATTGGCAATTTGTCTTTATTATCTAAATAAACTATATTATCTAAAATAGAACTAATATGTTGCAAATTAACTAAATAACTCTTACCACATTGCACAAACATTGTATCATTTAATTCCATAATAATATTTTTTATTGTACTTCTAATTTCATACTCTTTATCAGTAGTAACAATTCTTACATAATGATTATTACTTTCAAAATATAAAATAGATGCTTGCATTATTTTTATTTTTTCATTAGCCTTAATAGAAAATACAAATGATTTCCCTATTTTTGCATTTATTTTTTTTATTAATCTATCTAATTTTAAAGCAAAACTAGTGTAATTTATTGGTTTTAAAACATAATCAAATGCATTAACCAAATAACCATCTATCGCGTAATTATTTAATCTAGTAACAAAAATAATTTCAACATTATGATCAATATTTCTTATTTTTTTACTAGCTTCCATCCCATTCATAATGGGAAGTTCTATATCAAAAAATATAACATCATAATTAGATTGAAAGCTTTCTACAAAATCTAAACCATTTTTAAATACTTTATATTCAAAATCTATATTTTTTTCTATAAAAAATTTATTCAAACAATCTTCTAATTGTATTTGATATTTTTCTTCATCTTCAACAATAGCAATTTTAATCATATTTACCTCTTAATATTATTTTACATTATAAATTAAAATAAAAAAACACCCAAAAATTTTATGATATAAAATATCATACTTATTTATTTAAAAATTAATTGTAAAAAATTATATAGATTTAAATGCCAATTTTCTATTGAATGACGTTTTAAAAAAGTTATATCAAAAGATGTATTTTCATTTAATTTTAATCTTGGTTCTTCTTTAATTTGTTCATTATAATCATTAATTAAATCGGGTAAAATGAAATCCAAAGTTCCACCTGTAACATATAAATAATTAATTGAATAATTTTTTAATTCTTCTGATTGAATATTGTTTTTTAATTCTTCTCCACTAGTTCTTGAGCCACTAAAAGCACCAAAATAAGAAAAATAATCTAAACTTTTACATAAAGCAGAATGATACATTGTTACTCCACCTCTACTAAGGCCAGCAAAGGCACGATGATCTCTACTTAAAATAAAATCATCTTTTGATGTACTTTTTGCATATGTAGAATAATTACTTTCTATATATGGCATTAAATCATTTCTTAATTCTTCATTAAAAGAATAAGTTAATTTATCTAATTCATTTTCACAATCATTTTCAACATAAAAAGTAGGAGTAACAACAATTAAAGGAGAAATTATTTTTTTATCAATTAAATTATCTAACATTATTTTATTTGAATGATGTTTTATTAACCAATAATTCTCGTTATCACCAGTTCCATGCATTAAATATAAAATATTATATTGTTCATGTTTAGAATAATTATATGGCAAATATACATTAGCGGATTTTATCACTTCTCTATTATCTGTCGCATACGCTTTTGTTTTATAAGAAATTTGTAACACTTCTCCTTTATTTTCACATTCTTTATTATCAATAAAAGAAGGCACAGCCCACTTATTTAATTCAACATTAGTTTTATTTTTATCTATATTACATTCAATAAAATAATAAGAGAAAAACGAGCATAAAATAATACTAAAAGAAGCAATATATATAATTCCTTTAAATTGAGGTTTTTGTTTTTCTATTATTAAAAATATTATTTCAATAACTGAACCAATAATTAATAATATTGCGCCAATTAAATATGCATAATTAAAAACAAATGTATCATAATTAGTTAATGAATTTAAAATAATCATAACTATACTTGAACCAATATATAAAATAGGTAATTTTGTTTTATATCCTATCAAATTAAATAATAAGATCAATATATTAATTATAAACATTGTTAAAAACAATTTTATTTCACCAACACATGCATAAATAACAATATTAATTATGGCAATAATGATACTTAATAATAAATTGCTTAAAGATAATATTTCACTTTTATTTTTAAAATTAATTTTCATGGATATAACCTCAATTATTATTTAATCATTTATAATCTTCATCATATATACTTTTGGCGAAATTAGTATAAATTTTAACGAAATAGGTAATTAATAATTATTTTACTGACTATATAATATGGAAAAAAACTTGTTGTAATGTAAATCAATTCATTGAAGTTTTAAAATCATAAAATTTAATCAATTATATTTCTACTTTCATGACAAGTAAAATAAATTATTTGTCTTTGATTTGATAACTTTTTTAATAATTCAATTGCTTTAATTAAATTGTTTTCATCTAAATTAACAAATATATCATCCATAATTATAAATGGTTTATCTTCTTTAAAAATATTATCAATTATAGATAAGCGATAACACAATGCACATAAAGATAATTGTCCTGAACTTAAATGACGATAATCTTTTTCTTTACCGTTATGAATTACACTTAAATTATAATCTGAATCCATGTTAATTTCTTCATTAATAATTTTTCCTAACATAGAAGAATATTGATTAAATTTATTTAACATAGGTTCAATATATTTATGTTTTAATGTTTCTTCTGCTCCTTTTATTGATTTTATAGTTTCATCAACTATTTTATATTTATATTTTAATTCTTGTAATTTTTCTTTTGATTCAAGAATTTCATTATTGTAAGTATCTATTTTTTCTATTTCTAATTCATCATTAGCAATCTCATCTTTTTTTCTTGATAATAATTCATTTTTTTCACTTAATTGTTTTGTAATTATATTGGTATCTATTTTCTCTATATTTTCAGGTCTATTATATAATTTCTTTTCTTCAACAAACTTATTAAATTCATTCATTAAATTATTTAAATTAGTGTTATTTTTATCTAAAACTACTTTATCTACTCTAACTGTATCAATATAAGATTTCACATCCTGATTAATATGATATTTTGAAATAAATTTATCAAGGCTATCTTTAATTGAAGAATATTTTTTTATCTAATTCATTAATTTTATTATCTATATTTTCTTTTTTATTTTTAAGATTTTGATATTCATTAATTGACGCAATTAAATTTTGTAAAGCTAAATTATAATTTGTTTCTTGAAAATTATATTGATTAAAATATGATTTTATTTTTTCTTCTAAAGAATTTATTTCTTTTTGATTGTTCTCTTTTAGATTAATTATTTTATTATATTTGTCTTTTATTTCTAAATATCTATCATATTCATTTTTAAATAAAGTAAGAGCAACATCAATAGATTCATTTAAAGAAGAAGAAAATCCATATTGCATAATAATAGTGTCAATTTTATTAATTATTGAATTTATTTTTTGATTTAATTCTTCTTTTTCTTGATTAGGAATTTCTTCATTAATATAAGATAATTGCTTATCATTAATTTGATTTTTTAAATAAATAAATCCTGCACCAAACAATAATATTAATCCTATTCCAGAAATAATAAATAATAAATTATTAATAAATCCTAAACCTATTCCTAAAATAATAATTAATATAGATATTATTAATAAAATTAATGGTAAATAAGACTTATTTTTTGTAATATCTAAAGTTTTTTTAATAATATAATTAGGTGCTTGATCATATTGTTTTTTAGTTTCTAAATATTCATTTTTAAAATCATTTAATTGATTAAAAATAGAATCATCAATATTCTTGTTTATATATTTATTATAAATTACTATTTCATTTTGATTTAATTCTTCAATTTTATAATTTTTCTTTTGATAATAATTGTTAATACATGATGAATATTCATTTATTGTATCTTTAGAAGGAATTTCTTTAAATAAAGAATTATATTTAATTAATTTATCTTTTTCTAATTGAGTTAAATCAATACTACTTTTCTTAGTGTTGATATTATTCATTTCATTAAGATTATTTTCATTTATTTTTAATTCTTCATCATTAGGAAGCCCATATTGATATTTTTCTTGAAAAGACTCTACTTCTTTTTTTCCTTTATATATTTTTTGGTTATAATCATCATATCTATTCCAATTATTAATAATTTCATTAATAGAAGCTGCTTTAGATAATTTATTATTTAATTCTTTAATTTCATCATTTAAACCATTAAACAATTTATATTTTTCACTTAAATTGTTTTTAATATCATATAAATTATTTAAATCTTCATTTTTTTTGCTAATTGTATTAGTAACATCTGCTATTAAACCTTTTTCATCAGCAAGTCTAGATGGTTTTAATCTCTTTTTATATTTATCTAATTTATCTATTACTTCATTTAAATCAAAAGTTGAGTCTTCAACATAATGAGACATTTTACTATTTATATTATCAGTAGAATTAATTTCTAAATCATTAGAGTAAATAAACATTGTTCTATTAAAAGATTCTAAATCCAATCCAAAGATTATTTCTCCTGGTGTAGGAAGTAAATCATTATTTATTTTTCCATTCTCATAAATTTTTATATCATCATCTTTGATATTTTTAAAAAATGTTCTTTCTATTTTATATTCTTTATTATTATAAATAAATAATATATTACCTGATGCTTCAATATTATCAAAAGGAATATAATGTTCCCTATCAAATGATTTATTAGAGCTTTTAGGTAAGCCATAAAACATAGCTCTAATAAAAGCTGCTAAAGTAGATTTACCTTGACCATTATCTTCACAAAAAGAATTTAAATGTTCATTAATTTTATATTCTTTATTTTTAATACAGCCAAAATTAGCAATATAGCAAGATAAGATTTTCATATTATAAATCAACCTCTCTTCCTTCCATTGTTCTTAAACCTAAAGAAATAATATCTTCTTTTTCTTGATTAGTTAAATCATTACGATAATAAACACTTCTTACAAATTCTCCTTTTAAAGATAAATCATTTTGATATTTAGAAATATCTATTTTTCTTCGAGTTTTATTTTTAACATCTATAAAATAATAATCATTTAAATAAGATTTAATATCATAATTATTTATTTCTAAATCATAAGAAATATCGCCAACTAAAATTATTCTATATATATCATTTTTTGATTTTAATTTGCTAATTATATTCTTATTAATTTCTGAAATAGTTTTATAATTAGAAATATCTATTTCTACTTCGTTAATTGTTCTACAACAAAAATTAATAAATTCAGGAATTATTTTTTTATTTTCAATATTTAAAACAATAAATCCTTTAGGGCCTGTTTCATCAAATCCTCTTCCTTCTAAGCAACCTGAATATGCATAAATTCCTCTATCATCAAGTTTATCTTTTTGATAAGAATGAACATGTCCTAACGCTAAATAATCTATATTTTTATTTCTTAATTTAGCTAATTTAATCTTATCAATACCTATAGACTCACTAATTTGACCATGCAGCATAACAATATTAATATTATTTACATCTAAATTAAGAGTTGAATATAAAGATGCATAATTGTCTTTAGATATTTCTATTCCACTTATACATATATATCCATATTGATAACATTTCCAACTATTATCAAATGTTTTTAAATTAGAAATATTTTCATTATATAATTCATAACTATCATGATTTCCTCTTAAATAAATAAAATCAATATTAGGATTTTCTTTAATAACATTATAAAAAAATTCTTTATCTTTCTTTAAAGGTTTATCAGAATCAAAAACATCCCCAGATAATAAAATAATTGATATTTCATTTTTTTCAGCATAATCAACTAATTTAGAAAACGAATTCCTAACTTCAGTTTTTCTATCTGAAGAAATTTTCATTAATTTTGATTCTATTTTTGAACCTAAATGTAAATCTGCACAATGGATAATCTTCATAAACTTAACCTCTATTTATTCCATAATAACATAAATAAAATTATATTTATTAAAATTATAACTTAAAGGTTACTATTTTTATATGGATCATATTTTTCTAAGCCAATTAATCCCATATAAATAGTATATGAAAAATATCCTTCTAAAAAAGAATGTGAACTTATATCATTTTTATTTTCATAACTATCAATAATTTCATTATTATCATTATAAACATATATAGAAGTTAATTTATTTTCATTTTTCGGTTTAATAACAATACTATAATTAATAAAGCCTTTCTTTGAACTAATGTTACTTAAAGTAACTATATCTTTATAAATATAATTAAAATTATTATTAAAAAAATATGAAATATTGTTATCAAAAGAATACACTATTTTTGTTTTTAAATCATTATCAGTATGTACATTTCTTATTAAAGAAAAATTAACTAATTGATCATTTTCAAATTTTATATTATCATTTTCTATACTCAAATAACTTTTATAATTGACTTCTATTTCTTTATTATTTTCATATTTTGTAGTAGATTTCAATGATGTTGAAAAAGCACCTTCTAAAATACTCATTGGACTTGAAGAATTATTAGAATAACTACTTTTAATTATTTCATTAACATTTGTTTTAATTAAATAAGGAATTAAAAATGTACACAAAATAGAAACAATAGCTAAACTAGATATTGAAAAAATAGCTTTTTTATTTTTATGTGATTTATTAATTGTTTTTAATTTAATATTATTCAACATTTGTTCTTTATCGATCATTAAATTTATGTTATTGACCGATTGTATAATCATTTTATCAATATTCATAATTTTCCTCCAAAACTTTTTTTAATAATTCTTTTCCTCTTTGTAGTCTTTTCTTTACTGTATTTTCTGATAAAAAACACAATTTAGAAATTTCTTTTATTGATAAATTACCATAATAAAATAATCTAATTATTAATGAATATTTCTTTGGTATTTTATCTAAAGCCATTAAAATCAAGTCTTGATTATCATCATATTTATTTTCTATACCTATATCATAATCATCATTTAGAGTAACGATATTTTTTTTCTTTATTATAATAATCATGACATTTATTTAAACAAACTTTCATTAACCATGATTTTATATTATCTTCTTTTTTTGGACAATTAAGATATAGTTCTAAAAAAGTATCTTGAAGAATATTTTCAGCAATATCATGTTTTTTAGTATAAGAATAAGCATAACGAAAAACATCTAAATAGTATTGGTTATATAATTCGTTAAATTTTTTGTCTTCCATTTATTAAACTTTAACTCCTACATATATATAACTATTATAACAAAGAAAAAGTGACATTTTTTTATTTAAAATTTAAATAAATCTTCAAGAGTTATTACATTATTGAAAACATTAGAATATTCATTATTTTTGATACCAAATGTTGTAATTAATGTATTATTTATAACTTTTTTCTTATTATTTATTTTTTCTAATAACATACTAGTTCTATTCATTATTTTTAAATAATAATTTTTATCGATATTAAATTCAGATGAATAAAATTTTAATTCACATAAATTAATAACATTATCATTTCTTGATAAAACTAAATCTATTTGATAACCATCTTCTTTATTAAAAAAACTAGATGCTTCAGTAATAACGCCAGATATTCCAAGTTTAAATTTTATTTGCTCAATATGATTAAAGCAAACATTTTCAAACGCTATTCCTCGCCAAGAAGAAAGATTATGACTTGTAACATTCTGACTCCAAAATTTTTCATTTATATTTTTATTTTCATAAATAAATTTTAAATAAAAAATGCTAAACGGATCTATTAATTTATACCTTTCTTCATTTTTTTTATAACCAAAAGGAACATATTTAATTATAAAATCACTTGCCAATAATGCATTTAAATATTTAGATAATGTCCCACCATCACTAATTTTTAATTTAGATACAATATCTTTTCTTGTATATCCCAAACTATTTGTCGCAAGAAACTTAACAATATCTTTAATTTTATCAGAATTATCAAAAACAGAAGCAAATAATCTATCAAATTCTAATGACAATAATGCATTTCTTTTAAAAAACAATTCATCAATATTTTGAGATAAAGAATAATCAGGTTTTAAATAGTTCAAATAAAATGGTATACCACCAAAAATCATATAGCTTTGCACTATATCATATTTTGATAAATGAACATCATTAGAGTTCAAAAATGCTTCACATTCATATAAAGAAAATGGTTTAAGTTTTATTTCATAAGTAATTCTTCCATATAATCCACCATGATTATTTATTAAATTATTTTTTATCCAAGATGTAGCACTTCCACAAACTATTAACAAAAGATTATCATTAGCACATCCATAATTATTCCAAAATCCTTCAAAAGCATTAATAAAATCTGATTTAGCAGTATCTAACCATGGAAGTTCATCAATAAAAACAACTTGTTTAGTCCCATTATCTTTTTCAGTAATTAATTTTTGTAACAAATAAAATGCTTCAAACCAATTAGTTGGTTTTTTTTCATTTTTCAAACCATATATTAATAACGAATTATAAAATTGATTTAATTGTTTTGATAATTGTTTATTGTTTTCTTCTTCATCTGGAGATAAACCAGCATGCCTAAAAATAAAATCATTTTTAAACATGTTATTAATTAAATATGTTTTGCCAACTCTTCTTCTTCCGTATACAGCGACAAATTCTGCTTTTTTTGAATTATATAATCTTTTTAATTCTTTGATTTCTTTTTCTCTTCCTACCATACACATTATATTAAGCGGCAAATAAGTTTTTTTGTTAAAATCCGCTTGTTATCCTTTCAATTAATATATTATCACTAATAAAAAAAGCGGTCAACCATATATTTTTAGTATTTTCCGCTTATTATCTTATAATTTATAAATTTTATAAATATAAGTAAGATTGAAATTAATTAAAATATAAATGCATAAATATTTTACATAATCGTGATTAGCATAATCATGATTATGTATTTTATTTAGATTGAAAATTTTATTAAAAAGAATATATTTTTTAGACATCAAAGCTATCTTGTTTTTTATTTTTTCACTTAATAAAGCAAAAAAACAATTAGGAATTTTGTTTCCAAAAATTAATTGCTTGGTTAATACAACCTTCAGCAATCGTACATATACCTAAACCAAATCCATATCTAAGTCCTGTATATGAATGATATTTTGTTGTCAATCCCATCGCTTTTAAATGATCAACTCTTTCTTTCATTGTTAGATAATTTGCAATCCCATCATTTTCACCAACATTTACAAAAGTTGGACATTCACCATTTTTATTACAATCAGTATATCCTGTTTATTGAATAATTGAGACACTTAGTTTTGGAATATTATTATCGCCACCATATTGTTGTATTCCATAGGACGCAATAGTTGCAGTCATTCTTCCACCTGCGCTGCCACCCCAAACAGAATAGTCTGTTGTATCTATTTCTAATTCTTTTACATTATTAAAAATAAATGAAATAGCCCGTGCTAAATCTTCATATGCATTTTGAGCATTAGGTCTATAAATTAAAGCAAATGCATAATATCCATTTTTTGATAATTCTAACACATGAGGAAAACTATCATGTATAGTTCCTACATAAGAAAATCCACCATCAATACAATTTATAGAAAATTTCTCATTTTTATTTCCTTTAAAAAAAACCCAGTATCTTTTTTCTTTGAATCAAGATTCTTTGTTTTTTAAGTATAATTTTTTAAAAATATATTTTTTAACCAAAATGCTAACATATCGTTGAAATCTTTTATTTTACATTTTCATTTTTTATATGTTATAATCTTATCAAGAAATTTATTAAGGAAAATAAAATGTTAAAAATTGCCTGTATTGATGATGAAAAAGAATTTCGTGACACTATTTCTTTATTTATTGAAAAATATTCAAAAGAATATAATTTAGAATATCATATCGATTATTATGAAAATGGTTTATCATTTATATTTGATAAAAGAAATTTTTATAATTTATTATTTATTGATATTAGTATGCCAGAAATGAATGGAATACAATTAGCAAAAAAAATAAGAAAATATGATAATAAGTGCATCATTGTTTTTATTACAAATTTGCAAAATTATGCAATAAAAGGTTATGAAGTAAATGCATTTGATTATATTTTAAAACCTATCACATATAATATATTTTCAAAAAAAATGAATAAAATTATTCCTGTTGCTTTATTAACATCATCAAACTCAATAATAATTACATCCAACTCTGAAAGAAAAAAAATATTTATAAATGATATTATATATGTTGAAACAAGTAAGCATAGATTAATTTATCATACATTATCTGAAAATATCGAACAATGGAGTAGCATGAAAGAAGCATATACAAATCTTAATAAATATGGTTTTGAATTGTGTAATTCATGTTATTTAGTAAATTTAAAATGTATTGAAAAAATTTCAAATGATATTATTGTTGTAACAGGTGGAGATCAATTACGTATTAGCCGTCCTAAACGTAAATCTTTTCTTGATGCATTTACTTCTTTTGATTATTGAGGATATTTATGAATGTATTTAGTGAAATTTTAGGTATACTTTCAAGCTTCACATGTCTTTTAAGTTTTTTCTCAATAATATATTGTAAAGGGTTTGAAAGAAAAAAATATTTCTATTTAAAATTAGTTATTTTACCTTTTTTTGTAATATTTACAACTTACAATTTTTTTACTATAAATTTAAAAATAAGCAAACTAATTACTAATTTTTGTAATCTAATTCCTTTCATAAACACTTATTCTATTTTAAATTCATTTTTATGTATTTTAATAGTTAAATTTTTGTATAAAGAAAATTGGTCTAATATAATTTTTATTGTCATTATTGCGTATATTAGTGAACATTTTTGTTCACATGCAAAACAACTTTCTGCTTGGATAATAAGTGGATCGGCAATAAAAATTCCTTGGTATTCAATGCTTATAGAAATATTTATTGCAATAACTCTAGCTTTTATAATAAAAAAATTGTTAAATAAATATTTTGATAAAATGTTTATTGTTAAAAGAAAAATGAAAATATCTTTTATGATTTTAGTCATTATTGCTCTTATGGGAATAAGTTCTTATGTTTATACAATGGTTATTTTTAGTTTAGTTACTGATTTATACGAAATATTAATTTCAATTTTATTATTTTTCCTATTATTTTCTATTTTTGAATATTCAGCAAAAGAACATAGTGAAATAATAATATCAAGATTATTAGATGAACAATCAAAACAAATATGTAGATCTAGTAAAAACATTGAATTTATGGATATAAAATTTCATGATTTAAAAAAAAGAATTCAAGGTTTAGAAGAACTTATTGGCAAAACAAATGAGTTAGAACAAATAAAGGATTCGATATCACTTTATGAAGCAAATTTTGATACTGGAAATAATGCATTAAATGTTGTAATAAGAGAATACGCTATGACGTGTTCTAGAAAAAATATTCAATTTTATTGTTTAGCAAATGGTAAAGCAATTTCTTTTTTATCAATAGAAGATATTTATGGTTTATTTCATAACGCTTTATCAAATGCAATAGAAGCAACAGAATTATGTTTAGAAAATGATAGATTTGTTTCAATTAAAGTACAGCAAAATCATTCTATAGTGAAAATTCTAATAGAAAATAGTTGTATTTCCTCAAATATTAATAAAAAATTGGAAACTACAAAACCAGATAATATAGGTCACGGATTTGGAATTAAATCAATTAATCATATTTTAGAAAAATATAATAGCAATTTATCTATTTCTATTAAAAATAATATCTTTTCATTGAATATTATTTTTATGTTATCTAATAACAAATTAAGTAATTAAAACAACAGATTTAGTAATACCACATTGTCATGAGTTATCAATTATCTTAAAATAGCGCTACCATCCATATCGTGATGGTGGAATTAGGAGATAATATGACAAAAAAGAAAAAAATAATATCGTCACTTTGCATTGTAGCGACGACTGTTATTCTTGGAACATCTATTTTTTTTGGATCAGCCGCATTATTAAAAATCAATTTTTCTGACCTATTTTATAATGCAAACAAAGATAAAACAAGTCAAAAAAACGATGTTAAAGAAGAAGATTATGAATTTATTTTTAATGGTTCAACAACGATAGCTAATCAAAATTACAATGTTAATTTATATGGAAACAAAGATAAAAATCAATCAATCTCTTTAAAAATTAAAGAATTACCTACTGCAGAATTAACTGGTAATTGGAAATTTGTAAAAAATAAAGGGTATAAAATCTATTTTGATGATGCTAATGGTAGTTTTGCATATACAAAATATAATGTTGAAACAAAAAATTTTACTTTTAATTATACTCTTAACATTGGTGATACCAATGGTGGAAGTGGAAAAGTAAATTTTTCATATAAGGATGTTGATTTCTTCAATGAATATGATGGTGAAGGACTTGGAAATGTTCCACCTACTTTCTTTGGCTATACAACATATATTGGTGCTATGTTTGCTCTTGGTGAGCCAATGCAATGTGTATTAACTTGTTATGAAGATGGATCATGTGTAAGTCTTAGTACAAACGAAGTCAAATTTGCTTCAGAACGTAAAGGTACATGGGAATTTAATTCAAATGAAAATAAATATACATTCAATTTTGAAAACGAACCATTTAAAGTTAATAAAGAAGAAGGCTCAACATATTGGAAATTTACAAAAGAAGTTGGTAAATGCTCATTAGAAGAAGCTTCAAAAAATTGGACTTTTATGGGTGGTGGCACTTGTTATTGGGAGCAAACAAAAATAACTCAAGAAGTAAGTAATACTTTTTCAACTGTATATAACGAAGAAAACAATACATATTTTTTATTATATGAACATGGAATATCAGGATTTAGTGAATTTGCAGATAGATATGTTTCATGGTCACCAGACAATATATAAAGGAGATTAAAATTAAATGAAAAATAATAAAATTTTAAGAAAAAGTCTTGCTGGTTATGGTATATTTCTTATCTCATCAGTTGTAGCGCTTCTCATTGTTGGAAATGTTCTTGCAGGAACATATTCAAATTTAATATCAACAATTTTTCAACAAAGTACTACAAAAAAAATTGAAATTGATAATAAAGATGAAATTAATACAGATTATTTTACTTCTAATTATAGTTCTCAAACAGAACTTTATAATGCTGAAGTCGATTTTGCAACCAAAATTCAAGCTGAAGGAAGTGTTTTATTACAAAACAAAGGATTACCAATTGCTGAAAAAGGTAATATAACTTTATTAGGCTCAAGTATCTCAAAAAAAGCATTTCTTGTTTCTGGAGGTGGTTCTGGTTCTATTGACACAGCTCAAACTCCAACATTAAAAGAAGTATTTGAAAATGAAGGATATAAAATAAATTCCGCAATGTGGGATTTTTATAATACAGGTGCAGGTAAAAATACTAGATCATCTAATACAGTTGGCGAACCTGTTACATCAACTATTATTGATGCTGATAAATATTCAGACGCTGCTATTATTGTTATTAGTAGATTAGGATCGGAAAATATAGATGTTGCTACAACAACAACAGAAGATTCATCTAAACATATGCTTGAATTATCAAAAAATGAATTAGATTTAATAGATCTATCAATTAAAACATTTGGCAAAGGTAAGGTAGTTGTTCTTTTAAATACATTAAATGCAATGGAATTAGGTCCTTTAATGGAAAAAGATGTTTCAATTATGTGGATATGTGCTGGTGGTCAACAAGGATTACGTGCTTTACCTGGTTTATTAAATGGAAAATACAATCCTTCAGGTAAATTAGTAGATACTTGTGTTTATGATAATTTTTCTTCACCAGCAATGGTAAATTTTGGTGATTTTAATTATGCTAATTATATCGATTCTTTTGGAAGCCAAAAATATCTTATTTATCAAGAAGGAATATATGTTGGCTATAAATATTACGAAACTCGTTACGAAGATAAAATTCTTAATGCTAATGGGGTAGGCGATTATGATTATTCAAAAACTGTAACATATCCTTTCGGTTACGGCTTATCTTATACAACATTCAAATATTCTAATTATAAAGTTAATGAATCAAAAGAAGAATACACAATAAATGTAGATGTTGAAAACACAGGTTCAAAAGATGGAAAAGCTGTAGTAGAAATATATTTACAAAAACCCTACATTGAAAATGGTATTGAAATTGCTTCAGTAGAGCTTGTTGGTTTTGCTAAAACAGAAACAATTAAAGCTCAAAAAACTCAAAATATGACAGTTTCTTTCCCTAAAGAATATTTACGTTCATATAATGAAAAATTAAATAATGGTGAAGGTGGGTATATTTTAAATGAAGGTGATTACTATATTTCGTTAGGGACCGATGCACATAACGCTATAAACAATATTCTTTCCGCTAAAGGCAAAACCACTAGTGATGGAATGACTGAAAATGGTAATACAAATTTTGTTTATAAATTTAATCTTTCAGCTGAAAAAACAGAAGAATATGCAAAGAAATTTAATAATGGTAAAAAACAAAATATAAAAAACCAATTATCAGATATTGATATAACTAAATATGATTCATCATATAAATATTTATCTAGAAGTAATTGGACTAATACTTGGCCTAAAATAAAAGATTTAAATGCAACAACTGAATTAATTAATGCAATGAATGATTACTATCCAAATATAGAAAATGCAAAAATGCCAACAACTGGTGCAGAACAAATATATGGTTTAGTAGATATGAAGGGATTAGATTACAATTCTAAAGAATGGGAAACATTATTAAATCAATTAACAATCTCAGACATGCAAAAATTAATTTGTAATGGAGCTTATGGAACTCCAAATATTCCATCAATTTCAAAAGATACTACATTAGATAAAGATGGCCCTGCTGGAATATCAGCTACATTAATTGGTGGAAAAGGAACATTTGGTTTTCCAGTAGAAACACTTATAGCTTCAACATGGAATATTGAGTTAGCCAAAGAAATGGGCTCATTTATTGGTGAAGATGCATTATTAGCTGACGTTTCTGGATGGTATGCACCAGGATTAAATATGCATAGAACACCATTTTCTGGTCGTAATTTTGAATATTATTCAGAAGATAGCTTTTTAACAGGATTAATTGGAGCAAACGTAACTAAAGCAGCACAAGAAAAAGGTGTTTACACTTATTCAAAACATTTTGCATTAAACGATGAAGAATTAAATAGACAAAGCGTATGTGTGTTTTCTAACGAACAAGCAGCACGTGAAATATATCTTAGACCATTTGAAATAAATGTTCGTGATGGTAATTCTAAAGGAATAATGGTATCAATGAATCGTATTGGTGGTTCTTGGACTGGTGGTCATAAAGGTCTTGTTACAGAAATCTTACGTAATGAATGGGGATTTATAGGATGTGTTGTTACTGATGCATCTTCTATTGGTAGCACACAAAAAGGGTTATATGCTGGCACAGATTTATGGCTTGGAAGTGGAAATGGTTCTTTTTGTGATAATTGGCAAAACAATGCAGGTGTAATAACAATGATGAGAAATGCTTGCCATAATATTCTTTATACTATTGCTAATTCAAATGCAATGAATGGAATTGCACCAGGAACATTATTTATTCCAGTAATTACACCTTGGCAAATTGCACTTTTAAGTATAGATGTTTTATTAGGTTTAACTTCAATATATGGTATTTCTGCAATTTTCTATTTTTCATTTATAAAGAAAGATAATGAAAAAAAGGAGGAATTATAATATGAACAAAGCAATAACTTTTTTCAAACAAAACATTATTTTAACTATAATTATTTGTATTTCAATTTTAGGTTTACTCTTCGAAATTATTGGTGCTTTTGCATTTTGTTCATCAACAGATGTTGGTATGAATATGAAAGTTTTCACTAATGCAATGGTAATTATAGGAATAATATTTGTTAGTATTAGTTTCATAGCTTCTATTGAAGAAACGATTAGATATAAAATAAAAAAATTAGATACAACTATCTCTATTCTTTCTTTTGAAATATCTTGTACAATAATCTTAATTTCACTAATATTTCTTATTATGTTCTCAGCTTGGGATTTAATAATAAACTTGTAATTAGTTTCTACAATAATAAAAATATCATAAATATAATATATAAAAATATAAGAGATAATTTTCAAAAAAATTATCTCTTTTTAATCTTTTTAAATATAAGTAAGATTAACTGAATTAAAATATAAAAGTATAATTATCTTTCATAATCGTGATTAGCATAATCATAATTATGTATTTTTAATTGAATAAAATTTATTATTAAGAAGCACTGCATTTTATATTATTAATACCGATAAAGACGATAATGCCACTAATAAATATTATCTATTAATATAATTCTTCAAATTAATATATCATTTACATTTTAGGTAAAAAAAATCCTATTTACAAATGTGTTTGCTTTGTAAATAGGAATTATTATAAATTATTCAATTGAAATAAATTTCTTTGTTTCTTTAGCTTTAGGATCTACTTTTTTAACATTAAGAGTTAAAACACCATCTTGTAATTTAGCTTTAATGTCTTCTTCAGTAACATCTTCACCTAAATAATAACTTCTAGAACAATTACCATAATGACGTTCACGTCTTATATAATTATTTTTTTCTTTATCTTCGTTATTATAATCAAATTTAGCAGAAACAATTAAATATCCATCTTCTAAAGTTAATTTAATGTTTTCTTTTTTGACCTCTGGAAGATCTATTTTCATCAAATAATGATCTCCTTCATCTTTTATATCAGTTTTCATTACTTCATGTTTATTTTTATTACCAAAAAATAATTCATCAAATAATGGATCTAAAATTCCATAATTATCATTTTTAATCATATTGTTCATAATATCAATCTCCTTTATTAGCACTCTTATACCTCAAGTGCTAATTATAGTATAGCACATACATTAGCACTGTCAATAGTTGAGTGCTAATTTTTTAATAAAAAATGAATATTATTTTTTTAATTTAATATTCATTCTTAAATATATTTTGATTATTATCTTTCAACAACAAAATAATCAACATCATTTTCCAAAATAAACCTATAATCTTTAGCTCCATATTGTTTTAAAGAATATGCTAAACCATTTTGTTCTTCACTACCAATTAATGATCCTAAAATTGCATTTCCAATTTGATTATTAAGATTATCTGCTGTACCTATTTTTATAACTGCATCAAGAGTTTTAAATAATTCAGTAGTTTCTTTATCAGTTAAAGTATTAATTGTAAATGAAGTAGATGTTGTTGAATACGCAAATGGCACTACGACTTCATTTTCTTTATTTTTTTCAACCCAAACAGTAGACGAAATATATAAATAATCAGGCACATATTTTTTTAACATCGATAAAGGAAAATTATTCATATTTGTTTTAAATGAAGATATATCTAATTTGACAATCGTATTAAAATCAGCGTTTCCTTCATTATTAACGTTACTAATATCTATTTGCATTAATGATAAAGGAATATCTTGTTCGCCAATAGTGATTTTACCTTTCATTTCTTGATCAATTACTTCTTGAGCTAAACATGCTAATTGTTTATCATCAAGTTTAATTACAGTTTTCATTTCAGTCAATAATTTATCAAAATTAATACCATCATTTCCAATAAAACCATTAACAGAATTATTAACTTCTTCATGAGCTTTAGTTTTATCTTCTTCAGTATATGGATTAGTAATTAATTTTTTTCATCAACTGGATCTGATATTTTTTTCAACTGTAATACTGTATTAATTAAATCAATATCATATGTATTTTTAACATAAATATATGTGCCAACTGCACCAGCAATAATCACTACTACAAGAGTAATTATTGTTATAATTAATTTTTTTATTAATTTCATATTTTCCTCCTAGCTTGGTAAGACTGAATTTACCAAATCTTCAAACATATCTATAAATTTTTTATTAGACATTTTAATTCCATCATAAGTAACATTTTTACATGAAATATATCCATTTTTTACATGAATAATTATATTATTATGAAATACAGATTGTATACCTCCATAAGGAATATATTGCATAGTTATTGGTCCATGATAAGAAAAACAATTATGTAAAATTAATGTTTTACCTAAATAAGTTGTTTCAATATCTTTTTTTAAATCAATTTCTTGAGAAAAATCTGTCATTTATTACCACCTACTTTTATTATATATTATTTCAAATAAAAGAAAATGGCAAATCATTAAAGACTTGCCATTATTAACAAAATTTTTTATTTTAAATTTAAGCTTAATATAATTGAATTTTCTGTTAAATCTGTTTTACTATTATGACATTTCAATTTTAATGTAGAATAATCTTTTGATCCATCAAGATTAGTATCAAATTCAAATGTATCAATATAATGTGTTGTTGAAGATGAATCTAATGAAATTGTTTTATTACTAATTGTAAATTTTTGATTAAAATCTAAATTGTTACGACTACTATTTTTATCTTCCATATTATAAGTAAAGCTAATTGTACCTGTATTTTCACTATCAAATGTTAAATTGAAATTAGATAAATATTCATTATCAGAAGTAATATTGCATGCTTTAATTAAATTAATAATTCCTTCATCACTATCTTCAAAAATAGTAATATCTTTTGTAGTAGAAACATTAGTTAATTTATCATTAACTTTTAATGTATATTTATTAGCTTCAGTAGCAGTAAATTTAAATGATGGTGCATTATTTGTTGTTCCTGGATTAGAAACAATATTAACTTTAGTTTTATCACCACTTATTATTTCATATTCTAAATCAGAACTTGCTTTGGATGGATTAACATTAATTTTCCCAGAAATAGTATTATTTGCTAAGCCCATTTCACTTGATTCAATAGACAAACTTTTAACAGGTAAAGCATTAATTTTTAATGTATATTCTTTAGTAACATTAAATGTTGAAGCAGTTATTTTTAATTCATTACATTCCTTCATTAACGTTAATGTATGTTTAGTTGTATTATATCTAGCAACACTTGGGCTACTTAATTTAATATTAATTGGATCAAATTTACTATTATATGTTGAAGGTTCACCCTTTATATCAATAGAAACAACATCACCAACACTAAATTCAGTCTTTGCTTCACCTTTATTTAAAAATTTAAGTTCAAAATTAGTACATATTAATTTTGAAAAATCTGGTAAAGAAGTTGATTTTTCTTTTGTACCTTTATTCATTGTAGCAGTTACTTTTTCTGTTTCAAAAAACTCAAAGTTAATATTTTTATCATCATAATTAGTATACGAAGTAATTGTTGATGTAAATGATTTAATTAAACCATCATCAAATTCAATGGTTGCAGACATTATTTTTTTATTATATTTATCTTCTTGAGTAACATTGAAAGTATATATTTCTCCATTTTTAGAATAATTTGCAACATCAAAATATCCACTAGTATCATATTTGTTATAATTGAAATAATTATTTTTAATATATTTTGATAATCCATTTGGTAATGATCCACCTACTATTGGTAAATTAGCTTGTTTAAGAGCATTTTCTTCTTTCATTTCACCAGAATTATCACCAATTTTTTTATTAGCAAAATCATCAAAAGTAAATCCATCATTAGTTTTTGTTTCAATACTATTTACAAATATATTACCTTCTATTGCAGCAGTATATCTATTTACAAAACCATTATCTGTATAAATAGTACTTGTTTTATTATCGTTATAAACTTCAAAATCATATACCTTTTTAGATGTTTCTTCATTTTGTTCATTTAATTTTGAAATAGTTAAATTACCATCTTTAGCTAAAGTTGGCTCTAAAGAAAGACTTGTATCTAATTTTGCTTTAACTTCTTCAATTATTTTAGCATTTTCTCCATCTACAACAGTAACTAATAATTCAAAAGTAGCATTACCACTAGTAATGGTCACTTTAACTGGACTATAAGTTTCTTCTAAACCAATAATTTTATTTCCTTCAACTTTTACTGATTCAGTATCTTCACTAGTTAAAGTAAATCCTTTAATTGAATTCATTGGACTATAAGTTGGATTAACTTCATATTCTTCGTTTATAGATAAGAAAATTTGTTTTTCTTTTAAAGATATATTTTCACATGGAACATAAGAATTAAATATATTAAATTCGATTGATGCTCTTTCTATATCTTTAATAACTACACTTATTTTTGTTTTACCTTCTTTTAAAGCAGTAATTTTTCCACTATTATCAATAGAAGCTACACTAGTATCACTAGAAATATAAGAAACTGGATAATTATTAACATTTCCTGTGATAGTAGGTTTTAATTCTAATGTATCATTAACAATCAACATAGGTGTTTCAACATCTAATGCTACTTTAATATCTGATTTAGCTAAAACATTAAATTCAAGTGAATTACTTTTTAATTCTTTTTCGTCTTGAATTAAAGCATATATTTTTGCACTTCCAACACTTTTAGCTTCAACTACTCCATTTTCATTAACAGTTAACACTTCTTCATTTGAACTAACAAAAGTAGCTTTTTTATTAGTGTTTTCAACTTTTAAATTTAATGTAAGAGTTTCACCAACCTCTAATGTTTTATTTTCTACATCTTCTAAAGTAAGTTTAATTTCAGCTTTAGAATTTAATTCAATAATATGATTACAGCTAGTTAATGTTGAAATAACACCAAAAGAAGCAAACAACATTAACGCACTTAATAATTTCTTTTTCATAATAGCCTCCATTATTTAACAAAACTTGGTAATTTTGTTTCTCCAATATTTAAAATTTCAAAAGTATATTCATATTCAAAAACAGCAGTAAATTGTTCATATTGAGTATGCATAACAATTTTATTAAGATCACCATTTAATAAAGTAATTTCGACTTTATCTCCAGCATTATCTTCAAAATTTGTATAACCTTGATAATCTTTAGGGCAAATTGCTTGAGCAATAGAGCCAACTGCTTTATTCATAGCTTCATATTTTGAACCATTTTTAACAAATAAATTACTTGATATTTCATTAAATTTAGGTAAAAAATCTTCATAATTAGTAGTTATACTACTTTCTTCACTACCATCAGATTTACCTGTCCAGCTTTGTGAATCTTTATTAAATTTATATTCATAATAATTTTTATCATTAGAATTTGATTTATCTAATTTAAACCATTTATCATATTTCATACTTTCATCGCCTTCACGATGTTGCAAATATGCTTCTTCCCCTGTGAAATAAAAATAAGATATATAATCTTCAGCAGTAGAAGTATGTCTAGTCATTTTTAAAGTATAATTATTACCTAAATCAATAAATGCATCATGTAATTCTTTATTTTCATTAGTACTTTCATTAATTGTAAATGAAGTTTTATTATAATCTGTAAAATTTAATAACAATTCTTCATCAACTTTCACTCTAACATTTTGACCTTCATATTCTAGATATCCTTCATAAGAAGCAACTTTAAAATTTAAAGAAACAAAATTATTATTTTCTATTTCTAATATAGCTTCTTCAACATAATTATTAGTTTCAGTAAAATATGCATATATTTGATTAGCAAAAGTTAAATTCAAAACATATTCATTAATGCTTTCACCTTGAGTTAATAAATCTTGAGTTAATAATTCAAAAGGATTACCATAATTAATTAAAAAATTAATTGGATTTTCATCTTCATCATACATTTGGTTAAGGAATACTTCATTTTTATAATTTAATAATGGAGTATATGTATATCCATCTTCACCCATCAAATAAATATTTTCTTTAACAATTTCATTTTCACTTGAAATGGAATTATAACGCGATTTTTTTTCATCATTTAAAAATTTAAAAGTTAATAATTCACTTGAACTTTTAATTTCATTTTCTTCATAATAAGCTGTTTGATTATAATTACCAGTAATAGTTAAATTACCTTTTAAATCATTAATCGCGTTTACAATAGGAGTTTCTTTTTTTTTCTGTTTGATTACAACCACTTAATACAAAAGATAATATTAGTGGGATATAAATAATTCTATTCTTTTTCATAGTTAATAATATATTAATAAAAATATTTAAAGTCAATTAGTTTATATAAATATAATTTTTTTATAATATTTGATTATAAAATATATTAAACATAATTATACTAATTGTTCTTTTACATAAAATTAAAAAGGCATGATTTTTATTCACGCCTTATTTAATTACGCTTTAATTAAAGAATTAGTTACATCATTAGTAGTAACATCACTATCAATTTGTAAATAACACCAATTCATTAAACAACCATTATTTGGAGATATCCTAATCACATTTGTTTGATTTGGTTTTAATTTTATTTTACCAAATTCATAAGTTTCAAAATTATTCCAACCTTTTTCTGTTCCCATATAGTTATCATTTTCAATTTTAGTACCATTTACTTTAACATTTATAACGTTCCAATTAGTAGGACCTGGTAAGCCAGCCGCTAAAGATAAAGTAGTTTCAATTTCTTTGTTACCAACAAAACTTACACCTATTTCAATCCAATATTCATCATTATGATTTCCATCAATGACTGCTTCACCAATATTAGAAACATAATTACCACTATGTAAATAACCAGGAGCTCCTCCAAATTGTCTTCCTAATTTATCAACTTTTTCAGTTCCTTCACTCCAAGAATTAGAATAAGCAGTTGCTAAATCAAATTTTCTAGACATATATCCACAAGTACAAACTTGTACATCTGTATTTCCTTCTACAAGATTTTTTAATGAATGAATATGAACTGTTTCATGATCAAAAGTTTCACTGCCTTTTTGTCCACATATACACGATTTATAATACTTATTAGCACCTGCTTCATATTCTTCTTTTACTACTTCTTGATCATAAACATGATTGATTTTTTCACTAACTTCACTACATTCTTCACAACTATACCAATGTTGATTTTCATCATGATTTAAAACTAATTTATGAGTTTCCACTTTTGTTTTAGAAGCAATAGAAGCATAATCTAAATCACAACATGCCCCTTCCATAATAGTAAATCTAATTACATTTTTTCCTGGTTCCAATTCAATATTAGCATATTCATATTCTTCCCAGTGATTCCAATCACCATATTTAGAAGTCATCTTTTCATCATTTACATTGATTTTATTATTATTAACTTCAACTTTAAATGCTTTTTTATAAATATATTGAGCTCCTAATGCCGCTTTAATATTTAATGTTACTGTTTCTCTTTTTATAGCGTGTACATCAAATTCTAGATATGTTTTACCAGTTAAATTTTCATCAACAGAATTATCAAATACTCTACCAATATAAAAATCTCCTGAAGTTCCTTCTTTATTATTAGATGCTATTTTCCATAATTTATCATCATATTCTTCTCCGCTCCAAGCATTACTTCTAGCATCTTCAAATTCATATATTCTTTCATAAGATGAACATCTTGAACATGTTAATTCTTTATAATCTAATTCACTAGCTTTAAAATCGTGACCTAAAGCATCACCATTAGAAAATGTTTCTTGATTAGTTTTTCCACATATACATGATTTATAATATTTACTTGGCTCAGTGCATGTAGCTTTACTTGCTAAAAATTTGTCATTAACAACTTCTTTATATACATGATCACCTAATTCACCATATTCTTGATGACATACTTCACAAATAGCTTTATGCATACAATCAGAAGTTCCACCTTTATGGATACCAGTTTTTTTAATAATTGTTTGGTCAATAGTAATTTCATTTTTACCATCTTTATCAGCAAATATTTTATTACAAGTTTCATCAGTACAATGATAATATTCAATATTACCATCTTTAATACAAGTAGCATCAACTTTATCAGTTTTTACTAATGTATGAGTATGAGTGTTACAAGCAGTTAAAATTCCTAAACTACTTATTAAAGTAATTAAACCTAAATATAAACTTTTTTTCATTTTATTTTCCTCTTTTAAATATTTGTTATTTCTAATGTACTTTCAATTAAGAAATAATCTAAATTGATGCATTCTCCTTTATCTATTGTAATTACAAAAGTGTTTTCTCCTTCTAATAGTTGAATTTGACCATAATATTGATTTTTCCAATCATACCAACCATCTCCAATCCAGTTTTGAGTTGAAATATATTCTTGATTATTAACCTTAACAGGATAACTACTTCCTTTAGCAGATCCACTTACACCTGCTATAAAATATAATTTAGCTTTACCAGATTTATTTGCATTGATTTTAAATGTAAGAGTTGCTTTATGAGTAGTTGCAATTAAGCCAGCCTCATTAATACCACCTAAATATTTTTCTTTACTAGAATTATAACCATTTTTAATAGCGGGAAAATTACCTCCATCATATTCGATACTATTAATAATTGTATTTTCAGCTTCATAAATAAATTTATTAAATACAACACTACTTTCAGCCCAAGATAATTCAGCATCTGTATTTTTAAAGATAATACTTCTCATATTTGTATTAATACTTGGATTATTAGTTAAAACAGTAAATGTTATTTCATTAGTGCCTTTAACTAAGTTAATTTTTCCTAAATATACATCATTATAAGTAAAGAATTCTTGACCAACATTAGGTAAACTTGCTTCTGTATTATATTTATTACCATTAACATTAATTTCAAGTATGTCACTAATTAATGCGGGTGTACTTCTTGAAGCAATATTGAAATAAAAATCAGCTTTTGTTTCTTTACTAGAATAAATAGAGAAAGTGATAACAGAATCTTTAGCATTTTCATTCATTGCAATGCAATTCTCTCTTGATTTATAAGCTTTTCCTTCAACAAGAACATAATCATTAGTAGTTAAAAATTCATTTGGATCTTTATATTCAATTTCAACATTTGTGCCAATTACAATTCCTTTAAAATCAATAACATTATTAGTTTTGGAAATTATTTCAATAATATTTTCACCATATTTTAAATTAAATGAATTAATTTTAACACTTGAATAATCTTCTAATAAAACACTATTTGATGTTAATACTTTATTATTAATTTTTATATCAAATAAATCAGTTATTTTATTATTTCCTTTTGCATTAATAAATAATGCAGCGGACCCAACATTAGTAGCTTTAATATTATAAATAACTTTTTGATTTTTATTATTAAATGTTACATAAGATTTGTTATTAATTACACCTTCATAAGATGCTTTTTCATCTTGAATGTTAAATGAATATTTATCTAAATTACAGGTACATTTTTCTATACATTTTGCATCTAAACAATAATTATTTTGACATAGTCCACAAGTAGGACAAACATCATCACAAATATGTTCTCCAACATAATAAGATAATGTTGTATCAGATTTTATTTTTATGGCATTAAAATTAAATCCACATGCTACATCATCATTAGAAACAGTAAATTTAATTGTATTCCTACCTTCTTTTAACTTAATACAACCTAAGCAAACATCATAAAATGTTACCCAATTTAGTTCACCTTCACTTACACTTGGAACTATTCCTTTTGATTCAACAATTTTACCATTAACAGTAACTAAAATGTTATTAGTAAATAATTGTGCTGCTTCTCTTTTACAAACAGAAGCAAATAATGTTGCAGTAGTTTCAATATCTGAATTAATAACATATTTAATATAAGCACCTAAATTAGCATTAAAATTACCTATATATTTCTCACTAGATCCAGCTTCTTGAGCAACACCTAAATTACCTCTTTCACCAGCATATTTATATACTTCATTATCTTCCGCTTCAAATGTTTGTAAATTCTTTAAATGACCACCACATTTTTCTAAACATTTTATTTCCTTAGATTCATAATTTACACATAATCCACATATATTACATGCATGTTCACATGGTAAATTACATGTACATTTATTACTACATGCTGGGTCAGTACAATCAAAATCTAAGCAACCTCCACACACTTCACATATTTCTTGACATACATGTTTATTGACATCATTTTGTTTTCTATTAATAACAAGTGGAACAGTAATTGAAGTAGCAACAATTATTAACATTAATGAACCAGTAATAATACTTGCTCTTTTAGTAATCACATCAAAGAAAAATTTAATTTTTTTATCAGTAGAAGATTGTAATTTTTTCTTTTTATCAATTAAATAAGGTACTACAAAACTTAATATAAACATGATTAGGCAAATACTCATACATGTTGCACATGTGTATGTTCCTATATTTAAAGCACTCTTCCACCAAGGTGTTACTTCAATAATTAAAGAATTAACTGTCATACCAGTCATTGCATTAGAATGCAATTTTGTATATAAAATTCTATGTACAGTTTCTCTTAAAGCATTTGCAACAGTTACATTATTTTTATAATTATCTAAAGCAGTAGGATTACTTCCTCCCATGGTAAAATCATTACCCGCTACTATAGATTCTGCCAAAGCCATATGCATATGTGTACCAACATAAGCATCAGTTTGAACCACTCCAACAAAGCCCCATTCATTTCTTAATACTTCAGTTAATAAACCTTTATGTGCTCCTGACCAAATGCAACCAATTCTATTAAATGACGACATCATACCATTCATTTTTCCTTCAGTTACACCATCTTCAAAAGCCATTAAATAAATTTCTCTAATACTTTGCTCATTAGCAAATACACTGACACCATATCTATTTCTTTCTTGATCATTAAGTAAGAAATGTTTAGTAAAAACGATAACTCCTCTATTTTGTAATCCTTTTACTTCTCTAGCAAGCATTTTTCCAGAAATAAAACCATCTTCTGAAAAATATTCAAAGTTTCTTCCTGAATATGCTGATCTATGTATATTAGCTCCTGGCCCATAAATGCCTGTATATCCTACATGCATTATTTCCATACCAAATGCATTACCTAATTCTTCAATTAATTCTTCATTAAAAGTAGCAGCCATTAAACATTCACAAGGAAAACACATTAAATTAGACAAATTATTATTGCCTTGATTAATTCCACCTGGGCCATCTTTAGCAAGTGTATCAGGAGCGTTAACACTAACACATCCTGCTGTTCCTCCACCATAAGTAGCTAATGTTACTGCTTCTTGCCATGTTACTTGATCTAATAATGATTCCCATTGTTGATCATCATATTCTAAACCATACATAGATAATAAACTTAATGATCCAGACTTACCAAATGTTGGCATTTTTAAATCTTTATCTTCTTCAATATCATGCGTATATTGCATATCTGAAATCATTTTTTCATTACTACAATCCATAGAAGTAGGTTTAAGAGGATAAGTATCTTTCCAATTTGATCTACTTAAATATTTATAATCTTTAAATTGATCTTTTGTTCCTTCATATAATTTAACATCTGCATCATCAAATTGATTAGTAATTTCATAATTAGTTAATAAAGATTTAGAATATGTTTTTTTATCTAATTTATTAATGTTTATTTTATATGATTTATTCGCATCTCCTACTTCATCCATACCATCGCTAGTAGATTTTCCTTTATTAGCTAATATATTATTTAAAGCATTATGAGCATTATCACCAATAGATAAATAATAATCACCATCTTCTAAAATATATGTTTTATATCCATAACTATCGTATGTTTTGAATAATTCATTTTCTACAAAAATTGATATTTCTTCTTTTTCATTAGGCTGTAATAATTTTGTTTTATCAAACCCTACTAATTCTACACTAGCTTTTTCAATATTGGTTTTTTTATCATATTCAGTATATGGTTTCTGTAAATAAACTTGTACTACATCTTTACCAGCAACATTACCAGTATTTTTTACTGTAACATTAATTTTATAACCATTATTAACTTTGTTAACTTTAAAATTTGATTGTTCAAATGTAGTATAACTACTACCATATCCAAATGGATACGCTACTTCTTCATTGTAAGACCATTCTTTACCATTACTTGAACCAACTTTATCATTAGCAAAACCATTATTTAAAACAGTATCTTCATATCTAGTTTCATAATATCTATATCCAACATATATTCCTTCTTGATAAACAATATATTTATCACTATGAGAATATTGAGTTGTTGATGGCAAACCATTAGTATTAGTGAAAGTAAAATCCCCTTGGTTAACTGTACTAGGAGCAGAATAATTATTGTAACAATATGTATCAATTAAATGACCACTTGGATTAGCTTTACCAGAAATAATTTGTCCAATTTGGTCAAAAGAAACATTTCCTCCAATACCTAGCCAAACAATTGAATCTAAATCATATTTAGAAATATTTTTCATTTGCATAGGAGAAGCTGAATTTATTAATAAAATTACTTTTTTAAAAATTCCTTTATTTTTTAAATCCATTAAATTGTCTAATATTTTTTGTTCTTCAAACGCTAAATCTAAATAATTATTATCAATACATTCAGGTGTTTTATAATTAATATCACCATCTTCACCATCATTTCTTGAAATAAGTAAAAATGCAGCCTCGCCATAATCTTTGAAAGTATTTTCTACATTTCCAATTGTGGTTTTATTAATTTGATCCCATGGAGCTTCATTAATTCCATATTCAACATAACATTTATCAGACATAGTACTACCAGTAATCGTTTTACCTAAATCAGTTAAATAATTACCATATTTAGTTGATAATATTTTATAAGCATTTGCTAAATATGGGTTAACATTTATTCCATTATCTTTGCATGCTTCAGTAATATTAGTTGTAACACTTACTCCTAAATGTCCACTTCCTGAACCACTAAAAATATATTTAGCAGTTGATATTCCAAAGAAAGATACTTTAGAATCTTTTTCTAAAGGTAAAGCATTGTTTTTATTTTTTAATAATACTGTTCCTTCAGTGGCAGTTTGTAAAGCTACTTTTAAAGAATTATTTCTCATAGCTTTATCATTAAATGAACCATCATCATTTAAAAAATCACTTTTATAATCGTTAAATGGCTCACCTTCTTCACTTTGAATAATATCATAATTTTTTGTGTTAAAAAATTGATTGATATATGTATCATATTGACTAGCCACATTACCTCCTACTGCAAAAATAAGAGTTAATAAAGCAAAGAAAATACTTATCATACACCATACAGATTTTTTAAATATTTTCATTATTTTTATTCCTTTCTCGTTTTATAAACATTATTAAGAAATAGATAAATCCACCAATGGACAAAATATCAACAATAAATATTAATATTTGCCACCAGTTTTGAAACATAGAAAAATCACTATGTGTTTGATTAGCTATTGCTGCAAAAACAATGTATAAACCGATAAAGGCTAAAGTTAAGAAAAACACTAACATTGCGCATATTCCAGTAAAGATACCATAGGGTAATTTTTTCATAATTTTATCCTTTCTTTTGATTAAATTTTGGCCAAATTAATCTTAATTTAAATATATCAAAAAAGCGATTTCATTCAATGAATTAAGCATATTCTCTTTTTGAAAAAGCATAAGTTTTATTTTTTTATTGGAATAAAAATATTTAAATTAAAAATATTATCTTTAGTTACTATTGATACATCACCATGATATTTATCCACAATCATTTTAATAGATTTCATACCAAATCCGTGATAATCCTTATTATCTTTGGTAGTAATAGGTAAACCATCTTTATCTAATGATATTTCTCCAGAATAAAAATTGTTAACATTAATACTAATCATGTCATTATGATTATAGACAGTAAAACCAATATATCTTTTTTCTTTGTTATCTATTTTGCTTACCGCTTCAATAGCGTTATCTAAAGCATTACCAAATAAAACATATAAATCACTATCGTCAATAAAAAATAATTTTTTACAATCAGCCATACAAGTTAATTTAATCTTTTTATTACAACATAATAAATTCTTTTCTGTTAAAATTATATCTATTGCTTCATTACCAGTTTTAACATCAGCATCATAAATAGAAATCATATTTTCTATTTCATTAATATAATTTTCATTAATATAAGATTTTTCACCAAATGATCTTATTTGATATTTTAAATCGTGGCATTTTAAATTAATTGAATTAATATTTCATCTGCTTATTTGATATTGTCTTCTAGCTTGACTTAATAATTGTTGAGTAGTTTCTATTTCTTTTTCCATTTTTTTAGTATTAACTAAACTTAATTGAATATAGAACACTAACAAACAACAAAGAATATTATAAATAGAAATAATTACATCACATATTCGATTACTATTACTGTCTATATACACTACAAAAGCATTAATAACAATATCCACTATTAAAATTAAAACTGATAATAATAAAATATATTTATTATTTAATACTATTTCTCCATCTTTATATAATCTTTTAGATAAAAACAAATAACTTATATAATAAACAAATAAATAGATAAATAAATAAATTAAGCATACCAAAATAGTAGTAGAATTAATATTATTTAAATCAATAGATATATTACTATACATATTTAAAACATAAGAAAAATTTAAAGCACTGCCAAAGAAAGCATACACTTCATAAGATAAATGTTGCACTGTATAAGCAGTAATGGCAATAAAAAAACCATTTACAAATGTGGTTTTAAATGGCAGCATAATAAACACTAAATATGTAATAATAAATAAAATAAAAAACATTAAAGAAGAATACCAGCCCGTATAAGAAATAAGTGGATAAAATATCGCTACTAAATAACTAATAACAATACCAATAATCAATCTTAAAGCAAAATTTTTTCTTTTATTAAAGCGAAAAGAAAATAAAAATTCTGCAATTAATAATTCAGTTATAAAAACAATTTTATAAAGAAATAATTGACTCATTATTTTCCAAGTCCTCCACCTAAATAATTATTTAAAGCATGAATAAAAGAATTCTTTTTAGGCAAAGATATTTGTAATACTTCATTTCCAATAATACACTTATATCCATCAATTCCTGTTACATAATGAAGATTAACCAAATAACATTGATTACATAAAGCAAAAGATAAGCCTTCCAATTCATCACAAACATTTTTTAAACTACCCAAAGAAGAAACTTCACCATCAACAGTATGATATATAATCTTATGTTTAATAACTTCAACATATTTTAATTTTGAAGCCATTATTAATCTTTTTTCATTTCTAGTCGAAACCCAAATTTGTTTTTCTTTTCTTGAGCCAATTCTTTCTAACGCTCTATTGATTTTTAAAACTAAATTATAATAAGAAACAGGTTTAACTAAAAAATCAAAAGCATCAACTTCATATCCATTAACAGCATATTGAGCTAAATTAGTAACAAATATTACTAAAACATTATTATCTATTTCCCTTAGTTTTCTTATTGCAGTCATTCCATCAATATCTGGTAATCCTATATCCATTAAAACAATATCAAAATTATTATTATATTGACTTAAAAATAAATTAGCGTATCCAAAATTACTTATTTGAATTTCCACATTATATTCTTTAGAATATCTTTTCAAATAAGAATTAATTTCTTTTACATTATTTTCTTCATCTTCAACAAGTGCAATTCTAATCATAACTTTATAATATCTTAGATAACCTATCATGCAATAAATTAAGCATATTCTTTAATCTAAAAAGCATATTCTTAAATTATTTTCTAATTAAATATTATCACAATTCAATAAATTATAAAATATAGATAACAAATATAATTCATACTATTTTATTAGTTGAATAAATAATATAATACAAAAAAGAGTTAGTTACCCATTAACGAATACCTAACTCTTTAACCAATTATTTTATGATACTATCAATAAAATATTAATTATTAGCACTTTCTACAGCATTATTTTTTTTAGATAAATTGAAGAATGATGCTATAGATAAAATAACCATACTAATAAAATACATAACAAATGATGGTGCACCTGTATTCATTGCTGCAACAGCATATTGATTTGATTCATCAAGTTTAGTAAACCATAATGTTCCCATTAAATAAGTTCTTGATGAAATGACAAACATAAAGCATATTCCAGATAAAATCATAGCAACTAATAAAGGAGCATATGCAAGAGCATCATTTTTAAATTTAAATGATAATAATGCTGATCCAATTATACAAAGAATTGAAATAATTGAAAATGTTACAATTAAAGGAAGTTCATCAATACTATATCCAAGATTTGTAGAACTTGAAATAGCAAGTATCATAGAGACAAAAATTAGAACAAGTGCAATAAGACTAATATAGAAACATAAGCCGCATTTTTTAATTTTTTCTAACATAATTAATTACGTCCTTTCTTTTTATCAAGAATTGAGGTTAATACAGTTAATACCAAACATAATCCTGCTAATGTAGCTGATGTTGCCTCAACAGCAATATAAGTAGCTCTCCACCAAGTCATTGTATCAACATATTCACTGTTTACATCAACCATGTTCATATAGTTACTTTGAGTTAATACCCATAAATTACAATGAACAGCTTCTTTAACATTCTTTAATATTGTTGCATCTTTTTTGATTTTATCAACAGTAAAGTTATTATATTTAACATCATTTAATTTATCTAATGTAAGAGTTGAATCGAAGCTAGTAATACCAGCATATAAAGCTTGTGGTAAGAAATCTGTATCATCTTCTAAGTCACTAACAATATACCCTTTGTAGCCCCATTCGCCTCTTAATATATCAGTTAATAATCCTTTAGAACATGTTACTTCAACTGGTCCAATTTTTGAGAATGATGTCATAACACCAAGTAAACCAGCATCTCTTTCATTTGTATCATATTTTGTAGCTTCAAAAGCAATTTGGAAGGCTCTTAATTCGATTTCTCTTCCTCTTTGTTCAGTTAAATATGGAGATACCCCGGATCTATTTGTTTCTTGATCATTGAAAGCAAAATGTTTAGGAGCAGCAATTAAGCCTTTATCTAAAGCACCAATACTATATTCCATACCAATTGTTCCAGTTAAAACTGGATCTTCTGAATAATATTCAATATTTCTACCATTATATCCTGTACGATGAGTATTCATTGATGGGCCCCATAAAATTGGTAAACCAACAAATAAAGCATCATTACCCATTAATCTTCCTTGTTCATAAGCTAAACGAGGATTGAATGTCGCACCCATAACTGGTCCACTTGGGAAAACAGTCATTTCAAATTTAGCATTTTCATCTATATCAGCAATTTTCCATTGTGGAACTGTTTCACCATAGTTGTTATATGATAATGTTTTAAAAGCACGATCTCCAACACCATTAGGACCATTTTCTGTAAATTTACCTGCAATAAATCCTACAGATTCCATTGCTAAATAATCTCTATTACCATGAACAATAAATTCGATAGCTTGAGTTAAATCTAATTGGTTAAGTAATTTATCCCATGCTTCATCATTATATCTAGCACATTTTAAATTAAGATATTTATCATTACCTTCTTGATTAAATAAAATATCTGATACATCATCATTGTCCTTAACAATATATGTTTTACCATTAATTAAATCAATCATTTGTGGCTCTGCAGTATAATCTGTATATTCTAAAGGCCATGTTCCACGCCAATCATTTCTTGATAAATATTTGACAGAATCTTTTTTAAAGAAGTTTGGATCAGCATATTCAATTGAATTTTTAACTGTTGTTCCACTTTTTGAAACATTAAATGTATCTTCATCTGGTGTGTTATTTTTTGTGTTATAAGTATGTTGATATACTTTTGATGCATCACCATTTGCAGTCATTTTATTTTCATTATTTGCTTTAACACCTTGAGCTGCTAAAACATTATTTAATGCATCATGTGCTCCATTACCAATTGCAAATGAATACATACCAGCATCTAAAATATATGAACCATTACCATTTTTAGCTGTTGAATCCCAACTTGCTAAATTTTGCATATCAACTTGAATATTTAAAGTTTGACTCTTGCCAGGTTCAAGATTTTCAGTTTTATCAAATGCTACTAATTGAATTGCACTCTTTTCAACATTATGTTCTTTATCATAATTAGTATAAGGTGCTTGTCCATAAATTTGAACAACATCTTTTCCTTTAACATTTCCTGTATTTGTTACTTTTACTTTAAAATCAAATACAAAATTATGACCATCATGTTTAAGAGTTGGTTTTCCAACGATTTCTTGTGAGAAAGTAGTATAACTTAAACCATATCCAAATCCATAAGTTACTTCTTTACTATATTCCCAATTACCATCTGTATAAGAAGAACCTGCATTAGATCTAGCATTTCCTAAATCATTTACATAATCAGCATAACGAGTTTCATAATATCTATATCCTGTATAAATATTTTCTGCTTCAATAACATATTTTTGTCCAGTACCTTTAGAACGTTTAATAACTTGATCTTTATTTGTATAAGAATAATCACCATAGTTAATCATTGCAGGAGCACTTAAACTACTTGTTGCATAAATGTCACTCAAATGTCCTGATGGGTTTGTAGCGCCACTTATAATATCAACAACAGCTTTTGGAGCATAGTTAGCACCAATACCCATCCATAAAATAGCACCGATATTTGGATCGTCTGCTAATTCTTGAATTTCCATTTGGTTAACAGCATTAATAATTACAATGACTTTTTTACATTTTTCTTTAGCAAGTTTAATCATTGCTTTTTCTTTTAATGTAATTTGCATTGGATTAGTGATTCCTTCATTAGGATCACATTTATCGCCTTTTTCCCAGTCAACGCCTTCAGAAGCCGCTCTTCCAAGAACGACAACACCTAAATCGTTATAACTATCAATTGAAGTAATAGCATCACTATTTTGTGCGATTAAATCTTCACTGCTTGCTTCTAATGTTTGGAATTTAGTAATTCCAGCCATTTTACCATACATACCCATATATGGGAAATCGTTTTCAGCTAATAAAGCAATTCCACCAGTTTGTTTTGTTTTAATATATTTTTCATATGCTTCATTTAATACTGGGTTTACTTCATATCCTGCTTGTTCAAATGCTTCATCGAAATGAATAGTTTGATTATTACCAGCTGCTTTATGTCCTATAAATGCACCAGTAATTGTACTTGAACTACGAACGCCAAACAAAGATACTTTAGTTTTGTTAGTAGTTGTAGTTGGGCAAGGTAAAGCATTATTAACATTTTTTAATAATACAGTTCCTTCTGCTTGAATTTGTTTTGCTAAATCTTCATGTGCTTTAACAATTTTTTTTGAATCACCTTTACCATCTTCAGTAAGATATTCTTTATCTGGTGTAAATGCATCAAATAATTTTCCACCATCTTTTTGGACTAATGTTGAAGAATGAGTTTTAAAATAACTATCAACAGCATCTTTATTTGCTTCTAAAATAGAACCACATGCAATACCAAGTACAAGTGCAGTTCCAAAAACAAATGTAAGTCCACGAGCAGCTCTATTCAATTTGCTCATATTAACCTCCTATGTTGTTTAAAAAAGTTTCTGTATGAAACCGTTTACAGTTTTTTTATAACATAATATTCTTTTTTGCGCCATAGCCAAAAAGAATTATAGTAATGGATGCAATACAATAAGTAAAATTTGCAATGTTTTTTTATATAATATGCATTTTTATTCATTTAAAAATGTTTTATTAAATAATGATTGCATAAGAAAAATTATCTAAACTTAGGCAAAATTTAAAGAATTATACTTTTATTAAATTATAAAAATTAATTATATTTTTTGATTGCTATTACATAATTTTTAATTCCTAAAAATAGTGGTAAAAAATTATTACATAAAATAATATTACTATATAAATAATAATGTTTTGATTTTCAATCTTAATAAATCCAGTTTGATTTTGTATTAATAATATAGTCCAAGCAACAATAGAAACAAAAGATAAAATATACCATAATTCTTTTTTTTGAGCTGAAATATAAGCATATATAGTGCATATAACAATTGCTAAAAATAATAAAATCATTCCAATAATAAATCCATCTACATTATCATATTTAATAACATAAGAAAAATGCAAGAAAGCAAAAACAACTAATAAAGCCGCAATAGGATACAAACAAATCATTAAAATCTTTTTCATATAATATCTCCCTTCTTTAATTCATAAATTTGTATATCCTGTTCTTAATTTAATTATATTATATATATATATTAAAAGTGAATTTACATTATAACATTTGATTAATGCATTTTAGTCTAAAAAAGTTTGACACACTTTAATGCATAAAACTAATATTCATAAAGTTAATATAATTAATATTATTTTAAATCATTTTTAGATAAAGCTTTTAATAATAAAAATAATTCATAAAAAGGTATTGTTATAATTTTATTATTTTCATCATAACCATAATTATTTGAAGATATTTTGATTGCATAATCTAATTTATTATGTGCTTTAAATTTCTCCAATGAATTTAAACTTCCTTTATTTTTCTTTACATCAAGAGGTATTATTTTTGAATCATTTTCTATAACAAACTCAAATTCTGCATTATTTTTTCCTTTCCAATAAAATAATTTATAACCATAATTAATAAGTTCTATAGCTACATAATTTTCAAAAAATATACCTGATAAAGTATTTCTACTATTATTTGAGATAAATGTTGTAGGATTAATTTTACTTTGATAAGAAAATAATCCCATATCAGATAAATACAAACGATATAAAGATTCATTAGAATCAATTAAAGGTATTGTTATAACTTCTTTGACTAATGAACATTTATTAACTAAGAAAGCTAATTCTAACCAATCTATTGGATTTTTTAAATCTCTATTTTTTGCATTTTTTTCAATTAAAGAAGATTTAAAATTTTTATTTTCTTTATTTAATTGAGAAAATATATTTTCAAATATCTTTTTAGCTCTAATTATTGATTCTGGACTAACTTGATACAAATCCATATCACCCAAATAATTATCATATAAATCTTTTAACACATTTCTTGCTTCTTGATATGAATTTGTTTTAATAAAGACATCTACTACTTCAGGCATACCGCCTATTAATAAATAATCATAAAATAAATCCATAGATTTTTGATGAACAAGTAAATCAATAGTTTTTTTATTTTCAAAAGATTTACAAACATTATCATATAAGATTTTGTTTCTATTAATAAAAAATTCTTCAAAATCAAGAGGATAAATTGTTAATTGATTTATTTTTCCAACTGGAAACATAAATTTATCATTTGATTTTTTCTTTTTATTTTCTCTTTGAATTTTAATTCTAACCATTGAACCAGTTACAATAAGAGGAATTTCTTGATGATCTTGACAAAAATATTTCATTAAAGTTATAAGAGGCAAACATTCTTGCACTTCATCAAAAATAATTAAAGTATTTTTATCTATTATTTTATTATGATCAAGAGAAATATAATTTAACACATCTTGAGCATTTACATGATTTTGACAATAATCAACAAACTTATAATCAGTTCTACAATCTATATAAATATAATTATTTTTAAAATATGTTTCTGCAAAAATATCTTTAACTAAATATGATTTTCCAACTTGACGTGCTCCCCAAACAATAAGGGGCTTTCTTCTTGGATTAACTAACCATTTTTCTAAATCAATAATATATTTTCTATACATGTAGTCTTTATCCTTTCTTGATTTACACCTTTTAACATATTTTATATTATCATTATTTACACCTTTTAGCAATGTTTTATATATGATTATTTACACCTTTTAGAACTTTTTTATAGATATCAGTTTGCACCTTTTAAGTTTTTTATTATTTTTTTAGACATGAAAAAAAGTTGCAAGTTTTATTGTGCTTACAACTTTTATTTATTAATTCTTTAAACTATATATTATTTTTTATTTAAATAATAAATTTGTCCACCATTCATAGGGCTTGTCCAACCTAAACCAACTAATATAAGCATACCTTTATATTCAGTAAACGCTTGAATGTTATAATTCTTTGTTGGATTAGTTGTTGTATCGCCAATTTTATCACTACCAATATTTAAAGAACTTATTTTTTCACCAGAATAACTATATATAGAAGTAGCTAAATATTGTTTTCCAGTTGTCTTATTAGATACATAAATATAATTATCATCAACATAAATAGATGCACCATCTACTTTGATTGATGTTTTTTCAATTAAATTAAGATTGGTATCAAAATAATAAATATAATTATCCGTTCCATAAACAATAAACATATTATTAAATTCATTAAATTTAACATCTTTAATATTTGTTGATAATTTATCAAATGATAATGGTTTTTTACCATTTTCAACAAGTGTATCTTTATCCACGCCTATTAATTCTTTACTATTATATTTAACAACCCATAATTGATCATTATAGAATAATATTCTTCCTGCATCAGCATATTTTTCACTTTCTATAGTAATATTGTCTCTTCCTAAATTAATTGTTGAAGCGCCAGCTTTCCAATCATTAGTAAATGGATTACTACGAACAATAATTGTAGTTTTATTTTCAGTAGAAGTTGTATAGCTATAATATACATAATCTCCATGTGTTGCAACACCTTGTAAATAACCTGATTGTGATTTTGCTGTATATCTATATCCATCAAAAGCATTTTCTTTACCACTATTCTTATTTATTTCAATATATTCACCTAAAGATCTATCAAGTTTGTAATCATTAATCGTTGCTTCATAAAGTCCACTATAAGTAGGGTCTCCCCAAGTTAAAGCACTAACATAAAGTTTATTATTTAAAAATAATATATTTGATACATTAAAATTTGCTGTTACATTAGGTAAAATATTCTCATTTTCAAAAGTATAAGATGTTAAATAATTACCATTATAATCATATACATTAACAAATATTTTTCTTGTATCATTACTATTTTTTATAGCATAAATGTAATTATCATCTGCTTGGATTCTTTTTGCACTAACATTAAACCCACCAGTTAACAAATTTTTATTTTGATCAAAGAAAGAAATTTTATTTTTAGTATAAACAATATATTCTTTTTTGCTTTGATTATATGAAAAATCAATTATAGTATCTGTTAAATCATTAAATGTCAAATTATCTAACATTTTATTATTACTAATATCGTACACTAAAATATCACCAGTATTTGAAACAAGATATAATTTATTATCAATATATTTTAAATATCCACCATCTGAAATTGAATCACTCATTTTAATATTTTTAATTAATTCAGTATCTTCTTTTGTAGTTGGATTATATTTTCTTAATGAAGCTATTTTATTATGATCAGATAATGAATAAAATAAATTTTCACCATCTGTTGTTAATCCTTGAATATATCCATTTCCAATTTTAGTATTATCAAAAATAGAATTAAATTCTTTTGTACTGACTGTTTGATTTAATAATAAATCACCGAATAAAGTTGTTGTTTGAAAATCATTTTTAGCATCATTTAAACTAATAGTTCTTGTATCATAATATTTATTATCTACATTTAAATTAATTGTAATATCAGTATCTTTAAATGTTGATTCAGCAGTATATTTAATTGTATAACATGCCCAATAATAATCTTTTGTACTTGTTATATCATAATTAAATAATGATTCTCCATTTGAATAACTAGAGATAGTTTCTCCATTATTAGTAGTAGATATACCTTTATAAACTGTTTCTACTATTGCACTTCTATCATCTTTACCTACCATTGTTCTAGTGTATTTTACATTAGAGAAATTACCCCTCAAAGCAGTAGCAAATCTTAAATATTCATTACCTTCATTATCATTACCTGTTTGAACATAAATTTTAGAAGCATTAAATGTTGTTTGTTTATTATCTAATTCTTGAATAGTTAATTTTTTTATTCCACTTTTATCGTTAAAATAATCAGTAGTACTTTCTTTTAAATCATTATCATGGTTAACATTTATATTTATTAAACCACCTAATGTACATAATGTTAATGTACTTAAAATTAATAATTTTTTCATATTATCCCCTTTATAATTCTTCATTTGGTGTGGTACCTATATCATAAATACCATTATCTTTTATAATAGTTGATGATGTGCTCATAATATCTTCAATTAATATATCTTTTATATTAATATTTGGTTTTATATAATTTTTCATAAATTTCCTTCCTTTAAAGAGTTGCCACAGTAATGTAACAACTCTATATAATTTTATAGGTTTTTATTTTAATATTGTTGTATCAAATGTTGTTTTAATAAGTTGTGGTCTACTATTCCAACGGCATACTAAGAAAGTACAAACACCATTTACAATAGTCATACCTTGAACATTATTATTATTTTGTTCTGTAATTAAATTTTCTACTAGTACATCATCTTTAATAAGATTTCCAGACCAGTCATAAACAGTAAATTTAGCAGTTCCATAAGCATTTGATTTTTCTTTAAAAGCATAAATATAATTTGCATCACTAGCAATGCCTAACTTACCCGAACATGATACACTATTTTCTACTTTTAATGATTTTCCACCTACAATATATAATTTACCACCAGCATTAATAGCCATTTTATTAACTGTTGCATTATATGTACCTGCAGTTTTATTACCATTAATTCCTTCAATATTCATTTCATAATCTTCTAAATTTGGAGTATTTGAATCAGTAATAGTGTTTGCTTTTACTCTTTTTACAATATCATTAAAAGTGAATAAATATATATATCCATCTTTATACATTAAATAATCTCCGTTAGACCAAGTTGAAGTACGAACAAAAGAATTTGTTTTTCCAATAAATTTACCTGTATTCGCGTCTATTTTAGTAATAAATGTTTCACCTTGAGGATTATTACTTGATAAATAAATATATTCATTATCACTACATATACCATGAGCATATTGATAAGTATCATTAATTTGAGATCCTGATACCATTGTTTTATTATATATAGGTGTTTTTCCATTGTTTTCACAAGAAGAAATATATCCATATAAATCGTAATTTACTTGTGTGGTTTGATTACCTTTTCCAATAGGTGCCACTTTGTATATACTTGAATTATTTCCTTTAGACCATCTTAAAACTGTAAAATAAATATTATCATCTAAAGAAACAATAGATTGTACGTTACAATTATCTAAAGAATCAAATCCCATTATTTCTTGAGTATTAGTAGGTTGAATATCTTTAATTAAATTACCTTCATAATCATAAATACTAATAGCAGGAGAAATAACTCCATTTGCTTTATATAAAATATAAATATAATTATCATCACCAGTTAATTTACTGAAAATTACTGTAGAATTAGTACCTTTATTATTTTTTGCTGAATAAGAATTTCTAAATTTACCAAACAAATTTTCTTGTTCAAATGAAGCATTAAATATACCTATACTATTATCAAAAGCAATAACATATTTTCTTGTTTTTTGATTAAAATACATTGATTTAATATTTTTATTATCAATACCTTTGAAAATCATATTTGGTATAAATTCAACTTTAGCAGTACCATTTCCAGTAAATGAAGTTGGTAATCTCATAAATACACCTTCATTTGACATTACGTAAACAAAATTATCTTTAACAAACATTGGAGTAATTGTTTCTCCAGAGAAAATCATAGGAGCAGAATAACCTTCAACAGTATGACTATAAGGATTATATTTAACAATACTTGCTGATTCTTTACCAATATTAGCTGCAGTTCCTGGTTCAAATAAAACATAATAATAAATATATTCATCATCAGTGCATGAAGCATAAATCCAGCTTATTGATTTTCCATTTATATCATTAGCCCATTCTTTTTCTTTTGTAACAATATAATCATTATTTCCAGCATTTACATATTCCCCAAGTGAAGAATATTGTTCATTATTAGAAGCAGATATTTCTAATTTTTCTATAGCACCTGCTACATAATTATCAAAAGCAGATTTTAAATCTAAATTACTATCTTTAAAAGAAATTCTAATTAAATTATCACCTTCATTTAATTGATGCATTCCTAAATTAATATTTTGGTAACTATTATACGCTTCAGACATATAATCAAATGGTCCAACATTATTAAACGTATAATTAGTATCTCTTATTTTTCCATTAATAGACAAATAAGCAAAATCATTAAAATCTATATTATTAGCATAGAATTTACCATTTTCATAATTAAGATATCCATTAGACATTTTTAAAGATAAATTAGCGTTTGTTGCTTCTTTAGAATTATATTTGAATTCAATATAATCTCCACTATCAAAATCTTTAACATAATTATCATATTTTGTAGCTCCTTTAATAGAAGCATCACTAGCGAAAATATTTTTAATAGTTATTAATTTAATTCTAGTTGAAATATCACTATTTTCTTTAGATGTAATAGTAACATTATATTTTTTACCAAATTCAGCTACACCTTTAAACCCAGATAAAGTATATTTACTTTCATCTAATAATAAATAATTACCACTAGAATAATTACCATATACTGTTGGTTTAAAACTATTAATATCTTTTCCTTCTTCAATAGATGTATCACTAAAAACAACTAAATTTTCTAATTGTCCATTACTAAATTCGTCTTTTGACATTACTTTAATAGGTACATAACATGAAATTATTTCATCTTCATTTTCACCATATTTATAATCTACTTTAAATGATGATGTATCTAAAGATAATTTTTCTTTTGAATAAGATAATAATGAATTATTTAAATCATCAATCTTTGTACCATCATTATAAATAGCATCTACTTTTAAACCTTCAATGTTAAATTTATCACCTTCAGTATAACAAACAATATAAGGATTTTGTGTTATTTGTAAATGATCTAATTTAACATCCAATAAATCAATAGAAAGAGTCTCTGTGAAATCATAAATAGTTTCATATACATCTTTACCTTCTTCATCTTTAATTACTTCACCATTTTCATCTTTTTTGACTTCTGTTTTAGTGTAATTAAAGACTAAATCTCCACCATTTTCAGTAAAATCACTAGGAACAGTTAAATTATATTCATTACCTGTTAATTTCTCAGTATATTCTCTTTGATTAACAGTATTACCAATAGTATAATTTCCTTCAACAATAAAATTAGATTTGCTTGCATCAGCTCTACCATTTTTAAAAAAGCCAACACCATCTTTTACTTTAACACTGATACCAGTCATAATAGTTACTTCAGGTTCATTTTCTTTATCGAATTGTTCCTTTTTCTCAATCATTTCTTTATAATAATTTGACCAAGAAATATAAGAAGTAAGAAAAACTGCACCAATTGTTACTGCACATGCAGAACTAAGAGAAATTAACAAAATACGTTTAGTTAATAATAATTTTTTCATATTATTCTTCCTCCTTCTTTTTACCTGGCATAAATAAACAAATTAACCAAATTGCACAGCCAAAATATACAGCACAATTAATACCTATAATTGCTGGTTGCCACCATTGCCATGTATTAATAGAGAATGATGTTGTTATTTCTTCATCTTCACTAGGAACATAAACACTTGCTTGATATTTACTTTGAAGCCAACTATATAAAACATGTTTAACTGCTAATCTTAATTGATGTTGGAATCTAGCAGTTGTATTAGCTTGAGAATAATCATATGTAATGGATTGTCCTAATGAGCAAGCCATGCCTAAATCTCCACCAGCTCTTAATTGTTCATCAATAGTTCCTTTAATTCCAGTAGTCCAGTCAGTATCAACATAACCATTAAAGCCCCATTCTTTTCTTAATACTCCAGTCATTAAACCAAAGCTTCCACCAACCCATCTAGCACCAATTCTATTAAAAGCAGACATAATACCTGTCATATTTTCTTCTTGAACTGCTCTTTGAAATGGTCTTAAATATGTTTCTCTTAAAGTTTGTTCAGATAACCATGTTGCACATGCATATCTACCTGATTCACATTCATTTAAAGCAAAATGTTTCATTTCTACTGAACAACCATAATTTTGTAAACCTCTAACAATAATACAACCTAAAATAGTAGTTAAATATGTATCTTCTGAAAAATATTCCCAGTTTCTACCACCAAATGGTGATCTATGAAGATTAACACCAGGTCCAAATACACCTTGTACACCTAAAGCTTTCATTTCATTAGCAAAATTAGTTGCGTAATTATAAATTAATTTTTTATTAAAACTCATCGCTAAAATTACTGTTGAAGGATTACCTGTACCTCTAGGTTTACCAGCAAATCCTTTAATTTGAATCATAGAATCATAACAATATAATCTAGGTTTTCCAACTGAAGAAATAGCTTTATTACCAGAATTAGCATTATTAACTAATCCTATTGCTTCATCATATTTTACTTGATTTAATACTTCTTCCCATTTTTCATCATTATAATCTTTACCTAATTGATAACCAAGTTCAGTAGGAATACCTGCAGAATCAGCAAGTTTTAATGAAGTTGAAGCACCCCAAGTAGGTTTTTCTAAATTAATTTTTTCACCAAATTCATCAACAGTAGCATTATCAAATCTTGAAGCAGATTCACTAGTATATAACCATGCATCTTTAGCGCCATCAGATAAAGCTCTTTTCTTTACTTCATCCGTCATAACTGGAATATTATATCCTTCAGCAAAATCATTTCTTGACATAAAAGGAATATTCGCATTATAGTCACTTTCAATACCATCAATAGAGAATCCATCAATAGCATTATCACCAGTAAATAAATTTTTAACTTCTGCTCCAGTATATTTATCTATTGGGCATTTAATTGTTTCATCAACTTTATAAGTTAAAATAGCATCTTCATTATTAATTTTTTTAATATTATGAGAATCTGTCATTAACTTAATTTGATAATCACCAGCTTCTAATTCATATCCAGCAAAATCATTATTATTTTTATCATAACAATCGTAAGATAAAAAATCATAAGCATCTATTTCAATACTAATTGTTTGACTTGTATTAGGTGCAAGTAATTCAGTTTTATTAAAACCCACTAAAGAGACATAAGATTTTTCAATTCCACCTTTAGTGTAAGGCAAAGTAACATAAGCTTCTACAACATCTTTTCCAGCCTTATCACCAGTATTGGTAATTTCTACATCAATTTTAAATTTAGTATTTTCATTAATTGAAGTATTGATTTCTGGTTCAGTTTTTATTATTTTCCAATCAAAAGTTGTATAAGATAAGCCATAGCCAAATGGATATTGAACAATTCCATCATATCCTTTAGCATCTTCTCCATATAAAGAAGTGTTATCTACATTATTATATACACCTTCATGAGCAGCAGTCTCAAACCATTTATATCCAACATAAATACCTTCAACATAATCTACGCCTCCACCAGAGTTAGGAGTATTAGTATATCCATTTTTTTCAAACCAAGATGAATATACTGCAGGAGAATAATCAAATGAATATGGGATTGTATCTGCTAATTTACCAGAAAATGGAGTGTCACCATATAATAAACTTGGTATAGATGTAGTCGCTTGAGTACCAGTTGTACCAACATAAACACAAGCATCTAAACCCTTAATTGTGTTCATAAATGATAATTCCATCATATTACCAGTATTGATAATAACGATTACTTTTTCATAATTTTCACCTAAATATTTAAGCATTTCCTCTTCTTCAGTAGAAATTTCTAAATAATGACGAGAATTATCTGTTACTTGACCTGGTCCACCTTTTTCTTGATAATTAGGTAAATCAATGTTTTCATGGCAAACTCGAGAAATAACTGCAATAGCAGTAGAAGAATATTCTTTAGCTCTTTGTAATAAATCTGAAGAATATTTATCCATTGATGGCTCTCTTAAAAGTCTAGCAGTAGTCCTATCAATTTCATTTGGATTTTTAATTAAATTAACAGGTTAACACCATGATTTATAAAAATCTTGAATTTCAGTATTAGTAGAAATACCGTATCTTTTTAATGCTTTTATTAAATCAACTGCACTATTGATGTCATCATTTTCTGGTCTAACTTGTCCAGAACAACCATTACCAATACCACCATAAACCCAATCAACAGATCCATAACCAAAGACATTGACTTTTTTATCATCAGTTTTAGACAAAGGTAAAACATTATCATTTTTTAATAATGTTGCTCCTTCTAATTCAACTTCTTTAGCAAGTTCACTAGCCGCTGCTTGTGCTTTATCAACGGCTGAATTATCTACTATTGGTGGACATAAATACGCTGTAAGCTGTAAAGCAAATGTATCAGCTACAGAATTACCTATATTAACCGCTGCAATTAAAGCAATCATAACAATGCTACAAATTACTCGATTAATAATCCATCCTTTAGTAACATTACCATAAAGTTTTGTAAAGAAATTTTTTTCTTTCATATAACCTCCTTAGCTCATTGCATATAAAAAAGCATAATTATAGCAATGATACCGATTACATTGTTACAAATTACGCTATAAATATTCAATATGCTTATCATACACGTTTATTTTTTCTTCTTATTCGTGAAGATTATTTTCATTTTGAGGAATTAATATCATTAAATAAAAAACATTATCAATAACTTTTATATTTAGTGTTCCATTATATTTATCAACTATTGCTTTAATACTTTTCGTACCAAAACCATGATAACCATTTCTATCTTTTGTAGTTTTTGGTAATCCATCTTCATCAAAAATAATATCTCCTGAAAAACTATTAGAAATAACAATTGAAATCATATTAATTTTATTTTCAATAGCTAAAGATATAACTCTTTTATTAATATCTTCAATTTTCAAACATGCTTCTATAGCGTTATCTAACGCATTACCAAATAATGAATAAATATCTACTTCATTCATAAATGACATTATATCTCCATTTGCAATTACAGATAAGGCTATATTATTTTTATAACATCTAATACTTTTTTCTGTTAATATAACATTTATTGCTTCATTACTAGTTTTAACAAACGAATCATAAAACCCGACTGAGTCTTCTATATCTATAAGAGATTCACTTGAAATAGTTTTTTGTCCTTTTAATTCTCTTATTTGATGTTTTAAATCATGGCATTTTAAATTAATTAAATCTATGTTTTCTTTTGATAAATTATATTGTTCTTCTGCTCTTTTCCATAAAGCTTGTAAAGTTTGATTTTCTTTTTTTACTCTATTAGAATCAATCATTGTAAATAAAGCATATAATAATAAAACACAACAGAAACAATTATATAAATTATTTATTAAACTAGTTACAATATTTCCACCATTACCAAACGCAACCACTAAAGAATTAAATAAAATATCAATAAATAATCCTACTCCTACGAAAATAAGCATAGTATCAGATTTAACATCAAAATCTTTTTTTCTTTCAATTCTTTTAGCAAATAAATAATAAAAGAAAATATAAGAAGCAACAAAACAAAAGAAATAAATCCAACAATAAAAAAACGAATGTAAACTAAAGTCTTTAAAAAACAAAACATTACTCGCATACATATCATATATAGGTGGTCTATCCCAAATTATTAGTGACATCATAAAGCTTGTTAATTCATAAGAAAAATGTTGAACTGTATAAGCAGCAAAACCAATAAATATCATTGTAATTAAAGATCTATCGAAAGAGAACTTTAATACCCCAATTGAAAAAATAAATATCAAAGGAAATATTAAAGTAGAAACAAAAGTATTATCAATAGGTAATAACCCAAGTAATAAAGCAAATCCCATATTTAGCAAAATGCCAAAAATTAACCTAAGCCAAAATAAAGGTTTCTTTTTTAAAGTTATGCCAAATAATAATTCACCAATATATATTTCAATAACAAATATGATTTTATAAATAAATAAATTTGACATATTATTTTTTATCACCAAAAACAAAATAATTGTTTAACTTTTCCATAAAATTTTTCTTTTTCAAATGAGAAATTTGAATTATATCATTACCAACTTTACATTCATAACCTTTAACACTATTAACATGCGCAAGATTAACAAAATAACATCTATTACAAAATTCAAATTGTTCATTTTCTAATTCTTTACTTGCTTTATTCATCGTACCATATACTTCATAATCACCATATATAGTATGATAAATTAAAGAATGCCCCATTACTTCAATATAATAAATTTCTGGAGGTGAAATAGTAACATTTTCTTTTACTGTTTTAATTAACATTTTCTTTTGCTGAGATTTCTTTTTAGCTTTTAAATTGACCATTGCACGATCAATTTTCATAGATAATTTATAATAATTAACAGGTTTAACTATAAAATCAAAAGCAGATACTTCATATCCTTTAATTGCATATTGAGCCATATTAGTAACAAATATAATCATGACATCTTTATCATGTTTTCTTAATAATGTTGATGTTTCAAATCCATTACCATCAGGTAATTCAATATCAATTAAAACTAAATCACTAGTAACATATTTATCTATAAAATCTTTTACTAAGCTATAAATTTTAATTTCAAATTTAATATTTTTTTCTTCACCATATTTTAAAAAATATTCACTTAATAATCTACCAGCTTCATTATCATCTTCTAAGATAGCAATTTTGTAAGACTCATTATTTTGTATATTTTCTTTTGTTAAATCTTCTTCCATATTTACCTCTTAGTCTTTTTTTTGATAATATAACATTTGTTATTCTTTGTCAAATAACTAAAAAAAGGATATTTTATAATTAATATTAAATATTAATATTTAATAATTAATCAAATTTACAAACAACTTTATATTAAAAAATAAGTTTTTTAAATAAAAATTACAATATATTTTCTATGTTTTTTAAATCATCAATAATATAATCAATATTTTCATTAAATTTTATATCTTTTTTATGTTTATTAAAAAAACATGTCTTCATATTATATTCATGTCCACCTTTTATATCAGAAGTTAATGAATCACCTATTATCATACATTCATTTTGTAAGACATCAATTTTTTGATTTAATTCTTTAAAAGCTTCTTTAAAAAATTCTTTATTTGGTTTAGAATAACCTATTTTTTCAGAAATGAAAAAATAAGAAAAATATTGTTTAATATTGGCAATTTCTAAACGATGAATTTGTTGATTATATGGTCCATTACTTGCCACACATAAAATATATTTTCTATTTAAATATGATAACATTTCTAAAGCATGATTAATTAAAATGGCGCTATTATATAATGCTGATCTAAAATATTTTTCAAATAAAACACCATCAAAATTAATATCTAAAGCTTTAAAAACATTGTTCCATCTAATTTTTTCTAATTCTTGAAAAGTTAATTCACCTTTTTCAATTTGTAGCCATAATTTATTATTTTCTTGAGTAAAAATATCATACATATATGGTTGATATTCTTTTAAAGAGAAATGTTTAAAACCATTTTTCATAGTTTCTTTAACATATTCATCAAAATCAAGAAGAGTGTTATCAATATCTATAAATATTACTTTAATATTTTCCATAAAGATATTAAAGCATAAATTAAATTAAATCTCTATGTAATTTAACAATAAAAATAAATACTGCTGATAAATAAATTATTACAATATAAATTAAACATATTATAAAAGATAAAATTATATTATTAACATCTTCATTCATTATAAATTGACCTATATTAATTGCATGATAAAAAGGAAATATTTCACAAACAATTTTAAATCCACTATCAATATTATCTAAAGGAAAAAACATTCCTCCTAGTAATGAACAAGCAGTAGGAATAATACTAGAAACTCCTCCAACAGCTTTTAAAGAAAGAAGACTACCAAATAAAATACCAAAGCCAATAAATATTAAAGATATTGGAAATAATCCTAATATTAAATATAATAAATTAATTCTAAATGTTAAGCCAAAACATAAACCAACAATAATAATGATTATTTCTTGAATAAATCCTAAAGGTATATTACATAAAGTATAACCTAAAACAAAATCAATTGATTTCATAGGAGTTGATTTTAATCTTAATAAATATTTTTCTTCTTTATCATGACTAATCATATTTCCACTAAAAATTGTTAAAAAAGAAAAACTAAAAATAATCATTGATATAGTTAAATGATTTATTTCAAATTGAGGAGTATAAGAAATATCTCCTATTGCCTTAACCATTATTTGTAAAACAATAAATAATAATATAGGTAAAACAAACATAAAAATCCATGATAAAGGATCTAATAATATTTCTTTAAAATTTCTTTTAGCAAATTGTAAATATCTCATATTTCTCCTCCAGAAATTTTTATAAAAGCATTTTCTATATTATTTTCATTAGTTATTTGATATAAATTATCTAATTTACCTTCAAAAATTAAATTTTCATTTTTGATAATACCTATATTATCCGCTAGAGCTTCTACTTCTTCTAAATAATGAGTTGTTAAAACAATAGTCATAGTTTTCTTTAATTTTAATATTAATTTCCATAATTCTCTTCTAGAAATAACGTCTAAGCCTAATGTTGGCTCATCTAAATATAATATTTTTGGATTAGAAACTAAAGACATACAAATTGATAATCTTTTTTGATATCCTCCTGATAATTTATTAGCAATTCTATTTTTATAATCTTCTAAAGAAAAAATTTTAATTAATTCATTAGTCCTATTAATTAATTCTTCTTTATTTATATTATAAATTTTACCCATTAAATAAATATTCTCATAAACAGTTAATTTCATTGATAAAGCTGTTTCTTGAGGACAAATAGAAGATATTTCTTTTATTTTAGATATATCTTTAACTAAATCATAATTATCAATTATAGCAGTACCATTACTAGAAGATATTAAACCTGTAAGCATTTTAATAGTAGTGGATTTACCAGCACCATTAAGTCCTAAAAAAGCATATATTTCATTTTCATTAACATGAATATTTAAATTATTAACTGCTAATTTATCTTTAAATTTTTTACTTAAATTAATTGTTTGAATTATCATTATTGAATTTCTCTTTTGCTTTAAATATTTCTTGAGCAAAGCTTTCATAATCTTCAGCTTTAACAAACGCTATACCTTGTTTTAAATCACCTAAACAAAGTAAAACATCTCCAACTTTATAATTCATTTTTTCTAAACATTCGTCTGTTAATTGTAACTTTTTATCATTATCAATTTTACAATAACCAAACATAAATTTATCATTAGGAGCAATATTATCATTTTGTAATAATTCATCAAGAGAAATATTATATATTTTACATAATTCTTGGCAATTATAAATATCTGGTAAAGTTTGCCCTAATTCCCATTTAGATATAGTTTGACGTGAAACATTTATTTTTTCTGCTAAATCTTCTTGAGTATAATTATGGTATTTTCTTAATTTAATTAATATATCTTTTAACATAAATTTTTCCTCTTAATAAAATTATATATTATTAAAATATATTATTCTACAAACCATTTTTTACATTAAATGTTAACTTTAGTTGCAAAAATAAAATTAATTTCATACCTCATTATTTAAGATACTTTATAATATTTAAATTCGTTAGAATTTTCTTTTATTATTCCTTAAGCATTTAATAAATAATTCAAATTCTTTCATATTTTTATTTAAAAAAATCCCACAAGAATTACTTGTGGGAATAATTATAAATTTTAATTAAATTTTATTTGTAAACATATCATAAACATATGTAAGTGGTAAGCCCATTTCTACATGTTCAATGATTTTAGCAAGCATTGGAGCAAGTGATAAAACTGTTACTTTTGGATTTTTCATTTCTTCTTTTAAAGGAATAGAATCTGTTGTAACGATTTCTTGGAATAAATCTCCTTCAAGTAATCTTTTACTTGCTGGACCAGAGAAAATACCATGTGTACAAGCAATTCTAACACTTTTAGCGCCTTTAGCAAGTAATGCTTTAGCGCCTTCAGAACATGAACCAGCTGTATCAATCATATCATCAATCATTAAGCAATGTTTACCAGCAACATCACCAACAATATTCATAACTTCAGCTTCATTTGGTTTGCTTCTTCTTTTATCAATAATTGCTAAAGGAGTATTTAATCTTTCAGCAACTTTTCTAGCACGATTAACTCCACCATGATCAGGAGAAACTGTAATCCAATCTTCACTAACAACTTTAGCAAAATGTGATGCAAGAAGTGGAATTGCTGACATTTCATCAACTAAGCATGAGAAGAAACCTTGAATTTGAGAAGCATGTAAATCAACACATACAACTCTATCAACACCTGCTGTTTTTAATAAATCTGCAACAAGTCTTGAAGTAATTGGTTGTCTTGGTTTGCTTTTTCTATCTTGTCTAGCATAACCATAATAAGGCATAACAACTGTTATTTTATGAGCTGATGCTCTTTTTAATGCATCAACAAAAATTAAAATTTCAAATAAATGTTCAGTAACAGGACCACATGTAGATTGAATAATATAACAATTTTTTTCACGAACAGATTCAATAGGTTCGCATAAGATTTCGCCATCAGCGAAATGAGAAACAGTAGCAGGTGAAACCTTTATTCCTAAGATTTTAGCCACATCTTCTGTTAATTGCTTATTAGCAGTAAGAGAGAAAAGTAAAGCGTTTTTATCAATCATAAATCCTCCACAATATTATGAATTAAATCATAATGCTTATAAAAAATAAAACCTTTTTAATTATATAATATTTAATTTTATCTATCTACAAATAATATTTTTTTATAAAAAAAGTCATTATTTGACAAATAACGACTTATTATTTACTAATTATAAAGTTTGAGTAACAATGACTGTATAATTTAATTTACTAAATTTTTTATATTCTTCTAAGATTGCATGATGATTTAAACTCATACAAAATACTGTTGATCCAGATCCAGACATCATAGTTAATGGAAAACCATCTTTTTTTAATGTATCAATAATATTTTTAATTTCTGGAACTATTTTTATTGCGCATTCTTGTAAACTATTTTTCATTTCTTCTGCAATAATTTTTTCATCACCTATTTTTAAACCTTCTATTAATCTTTCTATATTACTTAATTGAGGTTTAGTTTCTAATTCATCAAATGTTTGATACGCTAAAGCGGTAGATACTCCTTCATTAGGTTTAATAAGTAAAACATGATATCTTTTCTTTAAAGTTATGAAATCTAATTTTTCACCTATTCCTCTACATCTAGCAGGTTTATTATATAAACAAAATGATACATCTGCTCCTATAGAAGATGCTAAAGAAATTAAATCATCTTGGCTAGGTTTTAATTTAATAGCTTTTAATGTTGCATTAATAACTGCAGCAGCATCAGCTGAACCTCCACCAAGTCCTGCACACATTGGTATTCTTTTATAAATATGAATTAAAACATTCTTATCAATATGAAATTTTTCTTTCATTTTTCTAAAAGCTTTATTAGATAAGTTTGATTCATCTGTTGGTAATGAATCATCATCACTAGTAATATATGATTCATATCCTTTAGGTAAAAGTTCTAATTCAATAATATCATGTAAATCTAATGGAACAGTTACCATATCGATATTATGATAGCCATCTTCTTTCCTATCATAAACATTTAAAGCTAAATTAATTTTAGCATATGCTTTAACTGAGGTGTTCATTTTGCACTCCTGAATAAAAAATTCTTGCTTTTCCTTTTGTCTCTATTCCGCCAATGGATTTTGAAATTGTCTTATCAATCGCGGCTTTAGGATTAATATAATCTTTTATTGGAGTTAATGCAACAATAGAAGCAATAATTATTGGATCTAATAAATGAATATTCTCTCTATTAGGTGAAGAAGCAAAATTTGCTCCATATTCCATTAACGCTTCATAATTAGATTGACAAGCTCCAGCTACAATAACTAAAGAATCTAAATCAGGATAAAGCAATCGCACTTGTTGTACTGCACTTACAAAATTAATAGAATTTTGATATCTTGTCAAGTCATCACTAGCTTGTTTAGTATCAAATTTGTAAAAATCATGTCCAGTAATAACTAAAATATCATATTTATCTTGCTTTAAAATATTTACTACATTACTTGGCATTAATTCTTCTTTCATATAAATACATTTAGCATTTATATGATATTTATTATATGCTTCTTGGGCTTTTTTTACATAAATTTCATCACCATCAATATGTAATACTTTTCCTGAAGTTGAATGATCAATTATTTTTAAATAAGGTAAAGGTAAATTAATTGTATCATTAAAAGGCAATAAATCATTTTCGTTAGAATCTGCAATAAGACGATAATTTATTCCTTTTAAAATATATTTTTTATCTTTAATATCTATTATTTGAAAAACAATATCGTTATTATAAGAGCTTCTTGTCACTAAATCAAAGATTTTCATGTCATCACCCCCTAATTAAAATATGCAAAAAAAATTATTTTTTTACTATATCTAAAATATGTCCACCTGCCCCAAGTAAATCTTTTCTTTCACAAGTTGATAAATGATATTTTATAAATTCATTAAATTCTTCTTCAGATAAACTATTTAAAGTAACTCTTAAATAATTACTAGGTCCATCACTAGATAATATTTTAACATTTATCAATTTAGCATCTTGATTTAATTTATCTATATCTTCAATTCTTACCATTGAATATAAATCATCTTCTTTATTTATCACATGATAAGACTCATCAACTTCATGATTATTTATTGATTCTAAAATATGTTTTTTTATAAATCCATAGCTAATAACAGCATATTCATTCATATAATAACTTATAAAAATATAACCATTATCTTTAACTACTCTTTTAGCTTCATTTAAAGCTTTTAATTTATCTTCATATTTTAATAAATGATACATTGGACCAAATAATAAAACTATATCAAAAGAATTATCTTTAATCATATCTAGAGATAAAGCGTTACCTAAAATAGCTTCTACATTAGGATAATTAGATTTTAAAATATCCAAATTATGTTTAACTAATTCAACAGCTGTTACTGAATATCCTTTATTAGAAAAATATCCACTATAAGCACCAGTACCTGCTCCTATATCTAATATTTTTTTATTTAAATCATTATTTAAATAATCATTAATATATTTAATAGAAGTAATAAATTCTACTTGTCCATGTCTAGTTTTCAATCTATGATCTTCATTAAAATGAGAATAATAATCTTCTAATAAAGTTAATTTAGTGTTTGTTCTTTTAAAATTCATAAATTAATTATATTAAAAACAAAAGAAGAACTCAATTAGTTCTTCTTAATATCTTTATGGTAAACGATGTTGAACATAACAATATAAATAATTATCACTAGGAGTAAAAATAGCACAAATATATTTATATCCTTGTTTATGTTTATCATATTCTTCTATTTCTTCTCTTTCTAAACAAAAAGATATTATTTCCCATTCTTTTTGAAAAAATTTTGATTCAAAAATATCATTATATATATAATACCTAGGTATATCAGTAGTTCCACACTGGACTAATAACATAGGAATAATTGATAATGTTATATTTTTTTAATAAAGTTGAAATCATAAACATCTCCTTTTTCTTTTTTTTATATAATAATTTAAAGAAAAATCAATTCTTTTGCAAATAAAAGCAGTCCTTTCAGACTGCTCTATTTAATGCATAATTAAGTTTTTTAATTACCTGATGGATTAGATGGAATAATAATATCTACTCCTTTATCACCTGCTACAACTGTTGGCAATTCCCCATTCCATTTTTCCAAATATTCTAAATATTTAACAAATTCTAAGACTATTTTTAAATCCTCTTTTGTATGTGTTTCATCATAAACAATAGAATAATTTGTTTGAGCAATTGTTGTAGTTATAGTTGTTAAAGTAGTTTCATCTTCTACAAAATTAACACTTTCTTCAGGTTTTACATTTGTTTCTTCTTCAGTAGTTTTTGAAGAAATTTGTTTTTGGCTTTCTTTATTAATTACTGTTGTTTCAACTTTTTTTAAATATGTTTCATTTACATTAAACCCAGTTGATTTTGCTAATTCAACAATTTTTAAAGCCATAGCTTCAGCAGAAGCCCTAGCAATTATTTTTTGACTTTCAGCATTACCTTCTGCTTCAACAATTTTAGCTTGTGCAGTTAATTTAGCCACTTCCAATTCTTGTTCAGCTTTTGTTATAGCAGCTTCTTTTTGTTGTTCAGCAATCACTTTATCTTCAACAGATTTTTCAAATTCATCAGTAAAATCTATATTTGTTAAATTTACTGCTGTCACAGTAGCATAATATTTTTCATCAATTGCTAATTTTACTGCTTCTTGTACTTCTGGAGAAATACTTGCTCTTGTTTCAATAATTTTCATAGCAGTATATTTTGATAAAATTGATTTAGCATTATCATCTGCCACTTTTTCAATTCTTTGAGATAATGAATCAAGAGAAATATATTCAGTTAAGATATTTTCTGCTTTTGTTGGATCAATTTTATATTGAACTGTCATTTCAATATCCATTGTTTGAGCGTCACTAGAATAACTTGAAGTTCTAATTTCTAATTTTTGAATTGTTGTATCAAAATAAATATAATCATTAAATAAATAGAAATCAAAATATGTTCCAGGCATTCTTATACCATTAACTTTACCTAAAGTTTTCACAACCGCTACTTCACCAGCTTCTACTTGATGGAAAGAACTAGGTATTAAAAGTGCTAATAATGATGAAGCTACTAATGCTACACCAGCTATTGTATTAATTTTCTTTTTTTGTTTAGCTGAAGATGTTAAATCTACCATACCTTTTTTAGATTTTGTATTAGAATTAACTGCTACTAAAACAAATATACTAACTCCGATAACAATAAAAAATAAAATAAATAGAATTGTTTTAATCATTTTTACCCTCCTTTGATTAAAAAAAGACCACGGCTTTCACCATGATCTTGCGAAATCTTTTATTGATTAGTAAATCCGGATATGCATCGTGTTGTCGAATTTACTCGAGTACGCTACTCCTCATGCATTTATATTATAATAAATTTTTATATTAATTAAAAGATATTTTAATTTTACATGCCTATATTTGCTAAATTAATCAATAAAATTATCCATAAAATAATAGCTATCACACCAATAACAGTTGCCAAAATTCCTGTTTCTAATCCTCCAACGCTACCAAATCCGCCTTCTTTTTTTGATACATTATCAAAAACAATAAAATAGTTCTAGGAATTGATAAAAATCCAAAAATGAATAACGAAACAGCTACAAAGCATAATCCAAAAATTCCACATACTAAACTTGTTTTTTCTGATTGCATAATTCTTCCCTTCATAAAAATTAATTTTATATCTAAAGAGTGTCAGTAAATTTATTCATAAGCAAGAAAAAAAGACTAATAAATATCTTAATCTAAGAAAATTAGTCTTTTGTTAAATATTATTTTATCATTTATCTATTGTACTAAATGAACCAAATGTCAAATCCATATCAGCTTTATCAACTGTAAAATAACCATTACTATATACATCATTTGCTAATCTATGGAAGGTGATTTCAAAATGTCCTTCTCCTTCATATATATTTGGAATTGTATTTTCTTTATAATCTTTAAATTGAGTATTTACAGTTGTTTTTGTTTCTTCATTATATGAGCCATGTGATAAATATGCCCCCATGAATACTGGTATACATGCTGCTACTCCTTTACTTACTCCTGTTATTTGTCCTTCATAAGTAAAGATTGATGGAGCAAAATTTTCATAATATTGCATAATTGTAAAATGGAATTTTGTTTCACTATCAACATATACTTTATTTATTTGTTTTTTATCATTCATGTTTTCACTAACCCAGTTTCCCAATACACTTGAGCCTAATGTGATTTCTTTAGCTTTATAAAGAGATTGGCTAGTAGCGTTATCAACAACATCAAAAACTCCAAATGTTAAATCCATATCAGCTTTATCTACTGTAAAATAACCATTATTATATACATCATTTGCTAATCTATGGAAGGTTATTTCAAAATGTCCTTCTCCTTCATATATATTTGGAATTGTATTTGCTTTATAATCTTTAAATTGAGTATTTGCAGCAGTTTTTGTTTCTTCATTATATGAGCCATGTGATAAATATGATCCCATAAATACTGGTATACATGCTGCTACTCCTTTACTTACTCCTGTTATTTGTCCTTCATAAGTAAAGATTGATGGAGCAAAATTTTCATAATATTTAGTAACTGTGAAATGAAATTTTGTTTCACTATCAACATATACTTCAATTTCTTCATTATCAGAAGTTCTATCTCCACCATTATCATTACGATAAACCCAGTTTCCTAATACACTTGATCCTAATGCAATTTCTTGTTGCTCTGATGAAGGTGTTGAAGGTTCATTACTTGTTGTATGTGTTGAATTACAGCTAACTAATCCTCCTAATGCCATAGATAATAAAATAGTACTAAACAATAAATTTTTTTTCATTTTAATAATTCTCCTTATTTTTTAAAAACTGTTATACTTGTTAAAATTGTTGATATTAAATAAGTAATAAAACTTATGATAAATGTTGGCATTATTCCATATCCAATATCTTTAATACCTGCAAAATAGTATCCTAAATTTCCAAATTGTGATGATAATACTAATAATAATGTTAAAAATAATAATGCACTTGATATAATCGATATTATTGAATCAAAGTCTTTATAGATTATAATTGTACTAATTAACACAATATTTAAAATTCCTACTATCATTACAAATATACTTAATTTTGCATTCATTATATTTTGTGAAACTATATAGAAAATCAATCCAATTAAAGATAAAATAACTGCTCCAACAAGTAAGAAAAATGACATCTTTTTTTCTTTATATAAATTAAACATTTACTTTTCCTCCTTTTTTCTATTTTTTAAAATAGTCATAAGATTAAAAGATAACGCACCTATAAAGATAACTCCAAAAGAAATAGTTAATCCTAAAGAAGTTTTTTGATACCAAGTAATATCTTGTTTAACTTTTACACCATAAGTAACAGTTGCTGATAACCATGTATTAGCCCATAAATATAAATTACGATGACATGCTTCTCTTACTGCTTTAAACAAAACAGCATCTTTACCTATATTAGTAGCTGATAATGAACCATTAACAAATTCTGTTGTGTTTGTATCAAATTCCGTTGTTCCATTTATTATTGATGTTGGGCCATTTACATATCCATCAGAAGCAGAATCAGCAATTACAACTCCTCTATAACCCCATTCATCAAATAATATATCTTTCATAAGACCTGAAGAGGCACCAATGTATTTACAACCTAATCTGTTTTTTGCACACATTGTACAATTAGCATTACCTGAAGCTAAAGCTCCTTCAAACGCTCTTAAATAAATTTCTCTAGCAGCTTGTTCATTAACAAAAGTTGAAACACCACTTCTATTTGTTTCTTGATCATTAAAAGCAAAATGTTTAGGTCCCATTGATAAACCAAATTTGTAAGCACCACTTACTTCATTTTTGGTTTGATAATAAGATAAAACACCATCTTCACTATAATATTCACCATTTCTTCCTAAATAAGCAGTTCGATGAATATTATTTCCAGGTCCCCAAGCACAATGATAGCCAGTCCATAATCCATCATTACCAAACATTTCACCGACTTGTTCAGCTAATTCTTGATTAAATGTTGCACTTAAAACAACTTCAGTAGGAAACATTGCTGCGTATATAGCATATTCTTCATCATCAGTAATATAACTTGCACAAATACCAGTTGGTCCATCAAAAGCCATATATGAAGGCATATTTATAGATTCGATAACGCCACTATTAGCTAGACCAACAAGTCTAGACATTTCATCAAGAGATAATTGATTTAATAAATCTTCCCATTTTTCGTCATCATAACTTAATCCATTCATTTCAGATAATTCAATATTTGTAGATTTATTATCATAATTAACACCTTGTTTAACATTACTTAAATCATTTGATTCACTACTTGGAGAATATGTTGAACCTTTTTTCATATCTTTAATCATTTCTTGAGAAGCTGTTAATTCTACTCCATTGCTCCAAGTTCCTGCCCAATCATTCCTACTTAAATAAGTAACTATATCCCCATAATAATTAATATCAGCTTCTTCTAAATGGTTAGTAATTTTTACATCTGTATATTTACTTTTTGAAACAAGTTCATCATCAACTAATTTGTTGCCTTGTTTTTCATATTCATATTTTTTACATTGTTTATTATCGCCATTATAGTCCATACCATCACTTGTAGTATAACCTTTAACTGATAAAATATTGTTTAACGCATCATGTGAACCATTACCTAAAGCAAAATAATATGTGCCATAATCCATAATATAAGTTTTAGCTTTATAAGGATCATAAGTAGCAAACATATTCATATCAATTTCAATAGAAGTAGATATTTCTTCATTAGGATTTAATATTTTTGTTTTTGTATATCCCGCCAAAGAAACTGAAGCTTTTTCTATTTTATTATCAATATCATATTGAGTATATGGACTTTGAACATAAACTTGTAAAACATCTTTACTTGCAACATCTCCAATATTTTTTACTGTAACATCTAGAGTAACTGTTTTCTTTTCATTATTCCAATGGATATCTTTTATTTCTCTAGTAAAATCAGTATAAGATAAACCATATCCAAAAGTATAACTTACTTCTTTTGAATAATCCCATTTATTAGTATCCATAAATGCACCAGTCTTTGATAATGCATTTCCTTTTTTCATTACAGCATCTTCATATCTTGTTTCATAATATTTATATCCGACGTAAATACCTTCTTGATAAACAACATAATGATTAGCAGAAGCTGCATCAATTTCACTAGCGTTAGTAAAAGTAAAATCTCCAAAATTTTGAACTGCAGGAGCCGAATATACTGAAGCAGATATTGTATCTGACAAATGTCCTGATGGACTAACTTGACCAGTAATCACATCACATAATCCATATACACCAGAATTACCTAAAGAACCAACACTAATAATCGAGCTAATTTCAGCATCATGTTTTAATTCATCAATTCCCATAGCATAATCACTATTAATAACCACTATGACTTTTTTTGAACATTTTTTAGCTTCTTTAATTAATTCTCTTTCAGTATCTTGTAATTCTAAAGCATTGTGTTTACCATCACCATCTAATACTTTACTAGGGTCACGTGAAGCATCATTGCCTTCACCAAAAGTTCTACAAATAAAAACTATTGCAGCATCATTATAAGAACTATAACTATTTTTTACTTCACTAGTATATTCACTTGGATTTACTTCACCTGTACGATACCCACTTGTATCTGATCTACGATAATTACCTTTAACATTTTGGTAATAATTCCATAAAACAGGATTAACATTTACATTATCGCTTTTCAACACATCTAATAATGTATAATCACAAGTTACCTTACCTCCTCCTGAATCTGGTCCATAAACTAATTTGACTGAACTTCTACCAAATAAACTTACATTGCTATTTTTAGCAATAGGTAAAGCATTATTATCATTTTTTAATAAGACTGCTCCTTCACTAACAATATCTGCAATAAGTTTTCTTTTTGCTTCAACCAAATCTTTAGCGCTACTATATGTTGAGTTATATGTTCCATTATTAACACCTGAAGTCGTTTGACCAGGTAGATATCTATTAATAGCAATCTCCCAAGAAAAAGTCATTTCAGTACATGCAAGTGCAAACGAAAATAATATACTCGAAACAAAAGTACAAATCTTTAAAGTTTGTTTTTTCATTTTGTCCTCCTTTGACAAAAAAATTTTAAATTTTATTAAAAAAACAAACAATAAGATAGGCATGTAATGATTGTAAACGGTTACATGATATTTTTTGTTTGGAATATAATGACATTTTTAAGGAATAAAATGTTATTTTTTATTTATTATTATATTTTGTTTTCTATTTTTTAATATTTCTAAGTATTGATTCCTAATATCTTTTACTTTTCTTTTACTAATAATCAAAGTAATATTATTTTTTAAAACAATATTATCATTATTAATGATTTTAATATATTCACTATTAACTAAATAACATTTATGAGTTCTTATAAATCCTTTGTTTACTAATTTATCTTCAAATTCAGACATGTTTTGTCTTACTGTGAAGAAAGTATTAGGGTTATCTAAATATATGTTTTGATATTTTCCTTCGCTTTCAATATATATAATTTTTTTTATTTCTACACTTTTTACTTCTTTATTATTGATAATTAATTTATCTTCAAAATCATTGTTTAAATTATAATCTTTAAAAAATGAATTGATGACAAATGTAAAATCTTCAAAGAAATTGTTTTTTCTTACAAAACCATAAGGATGTGTTTGTAATGATTCAAAAACTCTTTCTTCATGGGAAGAAACAAATACAATTTTAGTTTTAATACCTTTATCAAAAAATATTTTTGCAACTTTAATTCCATCATTATCCCCTAAATCAATATCAAGCAATATTAAATCATATATTTTTTTATTAATAGATGTCATTAATTCATCAGCATTAAGAAATCTATCAACTTCTGCACATTTATTTTTTTGTAAAAATATTGTTCTTGTTATATTTTCAATAATATCTAAAGTACTTTTTTCATCATCACATATAGCAATATTAAATTTTTCGTTCATATTACACCTCATTAAAAATCATTATAGTTACCACAAAATTATCATCACATTCTAATTTTATTGAACCTTTATATTTATCAACTATATTTTGTACTATTTTTAAGCCCCAGCCATGATAATTATCTCCATTATTTTTTAATAATAAATTATTTAAATCATTTCTAGAGAATTTGATTTTTGTCTCATTTTCTGTTTTTATTAATAAAGCTGTATTAACTAGTTGTATCTCTAAATATATTTTTTTCTTTTCAATTTTTTTTACTTCATTAAGTGCATTATCAACTATATTCATAATAAGTGAACATAAATCAACTGGATTAATATTTAATGTAGGAGGTACAATTATTTTTGTATCTAAATCAATATTTTCTTTTTTACATTTTGAAAATTCAATATTCAATATATCGTCTATAACTTTATTTCCACAATGACTGAGTGAATCAACAATTGAATTATTTTTTAAATAATTATTAATATATTCATTTAATTCATTAAACTTTTTTTCATCAGACAATACTTTTAACATCATAAATTGATTTTTAACATCATGATTGATTTTTCTTATTGTTTTATATTTATCTTCAGACATTTGCATCATTTGAATATAATTTTTGTTATTATCGATAATTAATTGATCCATCATTTTTTCATTATATTCTTTAGCATTATAATAAATCATTAAATAAACTAATATAGAAAGAATAATAAAAGAAATAAATATTAGAATAAAAACTTCTGAGCAATTATCTCTACAATATTTTAAAAAATATATTCTAAAAGTAGAAAAACAAATCATTGAAAATAAAAAATATCCAACAACTAAAACAACCATAATCCATGGAATAAAAGTGAATTTTTTAAAATTAAATTTAATCATCAATAAAGTAATACATATCATTCCTAAAAGATTAAATATTAAAGTAAAATTTATATCTATATTTAAATTCCAAACATAATCTTTACATATTCCAAGCCAACCAGCAAAATTAGATTGTGTTATATATAAACAATAAAAAAGTAAAGATGTAGTTATTTGTTTTGAAGGCTTCATTTTTAAAATAAAAATATTATAAGCAACTAAAGTAAAAGAATAAGAAAACATTATAATATCTATAATAGTAAAAGGTGCTGAAAAATATGGTAAGTTTAAATATCCAGCAAATAAGCAAGAAATTATAAACATATAAATAAGACTTATACTTAATTCTATAATTTTATATTTTCTTTGATTTTTATCACGAAAATTATATTGATTCAATATATAATTTAAAATAAAAACAAAAAATAATTGGCTAATTATAAAGCCAATTCCAAATTCGTTATTTATATAAATTTTTTTAAATCCTTCAATCATAATAATTCACAATTAATTATATGAACATTTTTTAAATTATGTCAACATGAAAAAAAATAGAGGTTTGCGCCTCTATTTAATGTTTACACTCCAATTTTATAGACTTTTTTAGCTTGTAATCCTCTTTCAGTTTGCGCTAAATCAAATTTAACTTCTTGACCTTCTTCCAAGCTTCTATATCCTTCTTCCATTATTTGGGAATAATGAACAAATATATCTTCACCTTCACCACGATTAATGAAACCATACCCTTTATCAGCATTAAACCATTTTACTTTTCCTACCATTTACTACACCTTCTTTCTCTGCTCACTACATTAAATATTATAATTTATAATAATTAAATATGATAATTTTTTTATAACAATAATTACGACTATTTTCGACAAGTATATGACATCGCTAAAAAATTTAATTTTTTTACTTGATTATTTTTTAATAAATTAATGCATGCTTTCATAGTAGAACCAGTAGTTAAAACATCATCAACTAATAATATTTTTTTATTTTTTATTAACTTTATATTATCATTAACTATTAAATAATTACTTATATTTTGTCTTTCAGAAAAATGATATGAAGATTGTTTTAGATCTTTAATTTTTTCTAAACAAGTAATTATAGGCATATTTAATATCTTTACCATTTCATAAACATGATTAAATCCTCTTTTTTTATCATGTTCAACAAAAGAAGGAATAGGCACAATTATATAATCGTGGAAAATTATTTTTATTAATATTTTATATGGATCAAAAAATATTTTATTTAATTCCATATCGTAACAACCTTTATATCTAAATAATAAATCATTAATACCTTTTTCATAAGGATAAATACATATACCTTTAATTGAATTTAAATTAATAATTATTATTTTTGCTTGTAAATTTTTTAAGCAATTATAACATAAATTAATTTTAAAAAAAGAATTTATAGGTTGATAACAAACCAAACAATAATTAACTTTTGTTGGCTCTAATAATTTTCTTACAACATTTTTGCATTTCTTCAGTAATGTAACTTGCAATAAAAATCACTTCTCCTTCATAAGCATCTATTTTTCTACCTACCCTACCTGAGATTTGAATTAAACTTTTTTCATCATATAATTCATGTTCAGCATTAAAAACTATAACTTGTAAATTTTTAATTGTTACTCCCCTTTCTAAAACTGAAGTAGTTATTAAATAATCATATTTATTATCTTTAAAATTCATAATTATTTGTTCTCTATCTTCTTTTTTTGAATGAACAAAATAACCATTTTTTATAAATCTACATTTGTTATAAAGTTCTTCACATTCATCAATAGTAGGTGCAAAAACTAGCACAGGTAACTTTCTTTTTCTAAAATTAAATAACAAATACCAAAGATAAAAAATTTTACCTATTAATAAAGATTTAATTTTAGGAACTGGTAGAGGGTGATTATGATACCTTTTATCTAAAAATAAAACTTCACCATTATCTTTTTTTATTTCATTAATAATTTTATCACGCGCGGTTGCACTCATCATGATGTAATTACCTTTTAAAGATTTCTTAAAAAAATAATTTAAAGTTTCATTATTTTGAAAAGGAAAAGCATCTATTTCATCTAATATTAATAAATCAAAATAATTTTCATAACGATATAATTGGTGAGTGGTAAGAATAATGATATTGCCTTTTAAATTTGAATGATGGCCTCCATATACCGCTACTACTTGTTGATTAGAAAATGCTTCTTTTATTCTAGGATATAAATCTATAACAACATCTTTTCTAGGTATAGCAAATCCAATTTGATAACCTTTTTTTAAACATGTTAATATAACTTCATAAACCAATTCAGTTTTACCTGCTCCACAAACAGCATTAATTAAAACATTCTTTTTATTATTAATTAATTCAACAACTCTTTTTGAAACCTCTTTTTGTGCTTCACTTAATTGATAATTAATATTTAAAAAAGGTATATTAATTACTTCTTCTTGGTTATTTATTTTTTCACCAATAAAAGAAATACATTTTCTACAATAAATTTCTCCATTTTTTAAGCCAAAATAATTTCTTTGATTATTATGACATATTGGACATGTATACATGCTTTATCGTAACCTCCTCTAATATATATATTTAGAAAAAATTATGTTTTTTTATAAAAAAAATAAAAAAACAATTTATATTTCAAAATTGTTCTTTTAGTAGATATTAATTATAAACTTTCAATAGATTTAGTATATGTTTTTTCTGGATTTAACTTTGTTTCTTCTTTTATAATTTCAAAATGTAAAGATTTACCTATATTTTCTGTATAATTAGAAGTACCTGACATAGCAATAACATCACCTTGTTTAACATTTTGTCCTTTATTTACTTTCACATCATTTAAAGAAGAATAAATAAATTTTGTTCCATTTTCATGAGTTAAAACAACTAATTCACCATATATTTTATCAGTCATTTTTTCTGTAATTGTTCCCGAAACAGAAGCTACTACTTCAAAATCGCTATTATTATATGCATAATCACATCCTTCTGATTTCATATAAGTTCTTGACGATGATGGTACTAATACGATTGATTTTTCTTTTAAATCATCAGTATCATTTTTATCATAAAAATAATGAACCACTTCACAATCAACAGTATATGGTCTTAATATTTCTTCAACTTTATTATCAACAGGATCTTCACTAATCGAAGGAGTAACTATATCAATAGAATTAGTTAACGATGATGAAGTATCTCTACTAGCGTATATTAAGCTTGTGCCAACAATTATCGCTCCTCCAAGTGCAATCACGCTTCCAACTTTCAAAGTTGAATTCCAATTTTTTATATTTTTAAATAAGTTTTTCATAAATTTTATTCACCTCAATAATAATTTGGTTCAAAAAATAATATTTATACAAAAATTTTAAATTATTTATTAATTTTCTAAGAATATATAATTATTTGAATAAAAAAATAATACCTTAATAAAGATTTTTTAAATTAAATAGATATATACTTTCTAACTAAGTTTCATGATTATAAAGAATATTATCAATTATAAATCAAGTAGATTTAAAAAAAGATTTAATACTTTATATAAGTAAGTTTATAACAATATCAATTTAAATATTTCAATCACCTAATATTGATAAGAAGAATAAAATAATTACTAACTAAATAATGCTAAAAAAATTTGTCATTCAAAATAAAGTCAAAAAATTAATCTACGAAAAATACAAGAACTTGCAAAAAAAGTACGTAAAAACTAATAATTCTAGAAAAATGCAATTTTTTAACATTTTAAAGTTGGAAAAATGCAACATATCAAACGATAATAGTTGGAAAAATGCAATTTTTATTATAAAATACAATTGGTGATGAATATGTTAGAAAGAAAAATATCTAAGCAAATTGAAGACTGGTTTCAAAATAAAGATACTGGACTACTTATTGATGGAGCAAGACAAATTGGTAAAACCACCATCATTGAAGAGTTTTTAAAGTCAAAAAAATTAAAGTTTATTGAAATTAATTTGCTTGAAAACAAACTAGCTCTTGAAGCTTTTAATACATCTACTGATGAAAAACAATTATTGTTACGATTATCCTCTATTTCAAATATAGAATTAGATGATAAAACAATTATTTTTATTGATGAGATTCAAGAAGCGGAAGATGCAATAACACCTATTAAATTTTTAATTCATAATTCAACATATAAGTTTATTTTTTCAGGTTCTTTATTAGGTGTTAAAATGGATGATATTACTTCTATTCCAGTTGGATTTTTAACCATATTGCAAATGTTTCCAATGGATTTTGAAGAATTTGCCAAAGCAGTTGGCGTTTCTGATAAGATATTTTTATATTTAAAAGATTGTTTTGAAAATAAAACTAAAGTTGATGAAATCATTCATAAACAAATGCTAAATCTTTTTTCTACTTACCTAGTTGTAGGTGGTATGCCTAAAGCAGTAGTTAAATTTATTGAAACTAATGATATTAATCAAGTAAATAAAGAATTATATGATATTGATGTTGGTTATAAAAAAGATATCGTTAAATATCAAAAAAATAGCAAGTTATTAATTCAAGAAATATATGATCTTATTCCAAGTGAATTAAATGCTCAAAACAAGAGATTTATTTTAAAAAATTTAAACGAAAAAGCTAGATTTTATCAATATGAGACATCATTTACTTGGCTAAAAAATAGTGGTGTAGGATTGTTCGTTCATAATGTTGATAATCCAATTTATCCTTTACTTGCTAGTAAAGAAAGAACTTTATTTAAATTATTCTTATCTGATGTAGGTTTACTAACATATAAATTATGTACTGGAAATCAAATTGAAATATTAAACGGAAATTCAACTTTAAATTATGGAGCTGTTTATGAAGCTGTAGTCGCTCAAGAATTAAAAGCACATGGATTTGAGTTATATTACAATAGTGATAAAAAAAGAGGAGAAATTGATTTTTTAATTGAAATAAATAATAAAGTTGTTCCAATAGAAGTTAAAAGCGGTAAAGATTACAAGAGACATTCTGCATTAAATCAATTAATGAGCAACATAAATTTTAGTTATGATTATTCTTATGTTTTTTGTAATGGAAATCTTGATGTAAATTGTAAAATTATTTATTTACCAATATATATGATTAGTTTTATACAACATATCAGAATGTATAATAAACAAATTGTAAACCTAGATATTTCAAAACTAATATAAAAATTTAGCTGTTAATTTTATATTAAAATAGTTCATTTAATCTATATAAATAACCTAAATAATACAAACAATTATTTTACACAAAAATAAATAATCTACGAAAAATACAAGAACTTGCAAAAAAAGTAGGTAAATTAGAATGATTATTAATAGAGATAAATATTTAAATCAAATTATTCAAAAAAAGAACAATGGATTAATAAAAATTATTACTGGATTAAGAAGATGTGGAAAATCATATTTACTTAATAAATTATATAAAGATTATTTGATTTCAAATAATATTGATCAAAATAAAATAATAAGTTTTTCGTTTGATTCTTTTGATGATGTAATGAAACTAGATAAATACTTACCCTAAGAAAAAAAATTAAAATATGATTCTAAAAAATTCATTCTTTATATTAATGATTTGACTAATACAACAGATTCATATTATTTATTATTAGATGAAATTCAATTGTTAGATAATTTTGTTATGGTTTTAAATGGTTTTTTAAAACGTGAAAATTTTGATGTTTATGTTACATGCAGTAATTCCAAAATGAAATCAAAATATTATTTTACTGATATTGGATTACGTAACGCATTAATTAATTTTAGACAAACAAAACCAACACATATTATGGAAAATATAATTTATAATGAATTGATTAATAGAGGTTATTGTGTAGATGTAGGAATCGTTGAAATTAGTGAAAAAAATGATAAAGGCAACTATGTTATTAAGCAATTAGAAGCAGATTTTATATGTAATAAAATTAATGAAAAAATATATATTCAGTCTACAGATTCAATGGAAACTATTGAAAAACAAATTCAAGAAAAAAAATAACTAATAAAAATAAAAGATAATTATAGAAAAATAATAATTGTTAAAGATTCAATAAAACCATATTTTACAGAAGAAGGAATTGAAGTAATTAGTCTTGCAGATTGGTTATTAAATTAATAAATATAAGAATTCACCTATTTTAAAAAAATTTATCATAGATTAATATAAATAATTGCAAATCAACTTACTAATTCATGGTAATACAAAATTTGAAGAGAAAAAAATAACTAGTTTATCGTTACTTTTTTATTAATAACAAAAACTAGTTAAAATATTTATTTAATATAAAATAAAGAATTTTTATGCATTTCTTAATATTTATATTATTTTTCAATTAATTCTACTCTTCTTAAATGTCTTCCACCTAAGAATTCTGTATTTAAGAAAATATCAACGTATTTCAAAGCTTGTTCTTTTGAAGTGAATTTAGCACCGATTGCCATCATATTAGCGTTATTATGTTCACGAGTTAATCTAGCAACATCTTCATTATAAACTAATCCACATCTAATACCATGTTCTTTATTCGCGGTCATACATACACCTTCACCAGTAGTACATACTACTATTCCATATTGGCATGTTCCATTACTAACTAATTTACTAGCTTCTCTACTAAAAATAGGATAATCACATGATTCTAATGAATTAGTGCCACAATCCATTACTTCATAACCTTTCTCTAAAAGATATTTTTTTATATCTTCTTTTAAAAGATATCCACCATGATCACTTGCTAAAGATATTTTCATTTTTCCCACTCCTTTAAAATTTCTTCAAATGCAATACTTCCTAATCTAATTAATTTTAAATTATCACCATCAATTAAAACGATAGTAGAAGGAAGTTTAGAAACACATTTACCTTCAACAATACCTAAAATTTTATTATTAAATACTTTATAAACATCTTCACTAGTGTATAAAGCTGGTGATGATGACATATTTGCAGATGTTACTAACATTGGTTTACCTACTCTAGCAATTAAAGATCTAACATTTTCATCTCCTGAAATTCTAATACCTACTGTTTTTTGATTTAAAGTAAGCCATGGATAAAGGCCTTGTTTACAAGGAAAAAGAATAGTTATTTCTCCTGGCATAAATTTATCGATTAATCTTTGCATTTTTGCATTTAAGTCAACAAATTGACTTATTTCTTCTTTTTTACTAACCATAATTGTAAATGGTTTATCAGGAATTCTATTTTTTAATTTGCAAAGACGATCAAAAGCCTCCTTAGAATCATAAATAACTCCTAAGCCATAAACAGTTTCAGTTGGAAAAGATAAAACTTCGTTAGATTTAATAATATCAAGACATTCTTGAGATGTAAAAGTTAAAAATTTTGTTTCCATAACATATATTATAATTAATTAAAGATTTCAAAGATATAAAATTTTTCACGAATTGCATTTTCATCACATACATTATGTTTTAAATCACCTGAAAAAGTTAATCCTAATCCTTTTCCAATTATTAAATTTATTTTTCCATTATAATAAGCATTACAATAAGAAGAAAATTCAAATGAAGAAATATTGTCTTTAATTATTTGTTGATAATCTCTTTGCTCAAAATTAAAAACAAGTTTTTCATATTGCTCAATTAATTTCTCTTTATAAATATAAGCTTGTTGAATATCGGTTGGACTATTACTTGCACTGATAACTTTATATTTATATTCAAAATTAATTGGCTCTTTTAAACATAAAGTAAAACTAGAAACTGCTACTAAAGAAATAAAACCAAAAATAGATTTCATAAATTCCTCCACAATTTAATTATGGAAAGAATTTTTAATTTTAATCTTTTAAATATATAGCAAATCTTATAAAGCCATTAATATCTTTTTTATATTGAGAAATAAAATTAGGACAATATTTATTTTTTAATAATTCAAGGCCTTGTTCTATACATGGTGATATTTCAAAAAACAAAGCTTTTAAATTTATAAATTTGTTTATTTGAGAAAATATTTTTTTATATATTTCTAATCCAGTTTCATCACTAAATAAAGCAATATGTGGTTCATTATTTAAAACTCTTTTACTAACAAATTCATTTTTTTCTATATAAGGAGGATTAGAAATAATAAGATCATAATCATAGTTAATAAGATTAGAAAAAACATCTGATTCAATAAAATTTATATTACTATTCAAAATTAAAGCATTTTGTTTTGCTACTTTTAAAGCTTCATTAGATATATCGCATGAAGTGATTTCATTATCAATATTTAATTTATTTAGTTCTTTATTTAAAGTAATACAAATACAACCAGATCCAGTTCCTATTTCTAAAATTTTAATCTTTTTATAATTATTTTTTTTAATATATTCTAAACAATAATTAATCAATTCTTCTGTTTCATTTCTTGGAATTAAAACATTTTTATTTACTTGATATCGATAACCATAAAAATCTTGATAACCTAATAAATAACTTACGGGAACATCATTAGCTTTTTTTAATAAAGTCATAAATTTTTCATCATCAAAAATATCATTACTTTTTGCAATTAATTCATATTCTTCTAACGAAAAAATATCCTTTAAGAGCCATTTAATCTCTTCAAAGGATAATTCTTCAGTAATATATTTTTTTGATTCTTGAATAATATCTTTTAACTTTTTATTCATTATTTTTGTTTTCAGCCGCTAGTTTATCTTGTTGATCAGCATTAATTAAAGCATCAAGAATTTCATCAAGTTCACCTTCCATAACACGATCAAGTTTTTGAATTGTAAAACCAATACGATGATCTGTTACTCTATTTTGAGGATAATTATAAGTTCTAATTTTTTCTGATCTTTCACCAGTACCAACTTTTAATCTTCTTTCTGAATCAATTTTTTCATTTTGTTCAGCTTGAGCAGCAGCATATACTCTTGCTCTTAATAAATTCATCGCAATTTCTCTATTTTGAAGTTGAGATCTTTCTACTTGGCAAGCAACAACAATCCCAGTAGGAATATGAGTAATTCTTACAGCGGATTCTGTTTTATTAACATTTTGTCCACCTGCTCCAGAAGAACGATAAGTATCAATTTGTAAATCACTAGGATTAATATGTACTTCAACTTCTTGAGTTTCTGGCATTACTAATACTGTTGCAGTAGATGTATGAATTCTTCCACTTGCTTCTGTCTTTGGAACTCTTTGAACTCTATGTGCACCTGATTCAAATTTTAAACGTGAATAAACACCTTCACCTTTTATCATAAATGAAATAGAAGCAAATCCACCCATTTCTGATTCATTAGAATCTAATACTTGTATTTTCCAACCTTTTTGTTCAGCATAACGAGTATACATTCTAAATAAATCACCAGCAAAAATGTTAGCTTCATCACCACCAGCAGCGCCTCTAATTTCACAAATAATATTTTTACTATCATTAGGATCTTTTGGTACAAGCATTAATTTTATTTCATTATAAAGATTTTCACTTTTTTCTAATAATTCTTTGATATTTTCTTTAGCAAAAGCAGCAATTTCAGGATCTTCATCACTTTCCATTATTTTAGAATCTTCAATATCTGATAACATTTTTTTGTATTCAGTATATCTTTCTACTGGTTCTTCTAAAGCTGCTCTTTCTTTATTTAATTCAGTCATTCTTGCTACATTAGAAACTATTTCATCTGTACATAAAAGATCATCAATTTCTTTTAATCTTTTTTCCATAGTGTCTAATCTTTCAATCATCTTATCTTGTTGCATTTTTATCACCTTTTAACCTAAATAATCATAACAAACTTTGTTTATATTTTAAATAGATAATAACATTTTATGATATTTAAGTACTAAAAATTATAATTAAAATATTGATTTATAGTTAGCTTTATATAACTTTTTTATATTGTTTCTTATAAAAAAACACTTTATCAAATTAAATAAATGGTCTATAATATTTTTGTACACGAGGAGGTCTTATTATGGCAAAAAAATGTAAAGTTAATGAAAATTGCATCGGCTGTGGCTTATGTGTTGGTACTTGTGATGCAGTATTTGCTTTTGGTGCAAGTGGAACTGCTGAAAATGTTTTAGGTGATATCCCTGAAGATTTAGTTCCAGCTGTTGAAGAAGCTGCTGCAAATTGTCCAGTTCAAGCTATTGAAGTTGAATAATTTTATTAAAGCGATATTAAGACCTGAAAAGGTCTTTTTATTTTATCTAAAATTAGGTATTCTATATATATGAAAAAGAAAAAATTAATTATTAAATCTATTATCAGTGTTTCATTTGTTTTAATATTTATTTTTTTATGTGTAATAAAAAATAATACTACTTATGCGGAATGGTACACGAATAATATTTCTACTAAATATATTTCTTTTATGTCAAAAATAACTTCAAATATTCCTTTTAGTTTATATGAATGGATATTTATAATTTTAGTAATTTTAGCTATATATTTTGTTGTTAGTATTATTGTTAAATTATGTAAAAAACAATTTTATAAATCCCTTAATAAATTCTTATCATTATTTATTGTTACCTTTTTAGTAACCAATATTTATGTAGCAACCGCTTCTATTTCTTATGGAAAAGAAAGTTTATATGTTCCTCAATACGATCAAGAAGTAAGTGATGAATTTATTGATCAAACTTTTGATTATTTTTTAGAAGATTATAATGAAATATCAACTCATTTTGATAGAAATGAAGATGGCACAATTATTTCACCTTATACTTTTGAAGAATTGAATAATATTTTAATTAATGAATATAAAAGATTGGATCCTAATTATTATTCTTCATTTACCCCTAATGTAAAGAAATTAACATTTTCTAATGTCTTTACCGAATTACATATAACTGGTGTATTTTTTGCACCAACTGGTGAAGCAAATATTAATAAAGATATTTCTAGTGTCGAATTACCTCATACTATGGCACACGAAATGGCACATTCTAAAGGAATTTTTAGAGAAAATGATGCTAATTTACTTGCAATGTACATAACATTAAGTAGTGATAATGAATATTTAAGATATTCAAGTTATTATCACAATTTTTCTTCATTATTAAGAATATATGCTCAAACAAATTATGATAAATATGTTAAACAATTTAATCGTTTAAATAAAGATATTGTAAAAGAATATGCTACTTTAAACAAATTTTGGAGCGAACATGATTTATTAAGTAAAGTGGGAACATTCTTTAATGATTTATTTTTAAAATTAAATGGTAACAAGAATGGTGTTAACGATTATGAAGATAATTCTAAAGGCGAAGATTCAGGAAAAAAAGATGAAAATGATCAACCAATCTACGTTATTAAAAACCATTCTACTTACGCAAAATTATTCTTTTATTTATATAATGAAGAGAAAAACAATAAATAAAGCTTTATTGCTTTTTTTAAGTTCAAAATAAAGTTATACTATTTTTGTTCTTATTTTTAAGGAGAAACATTTAAATTATGAAAGATATCGTTGTTAGTGAAAAAGAACTTCATGAAATTTGCAAAAGATTAGGCCATGAACTTACAGAAAGGTATAAAGATAATGTTTTACCTCCTGTATTTATTGGAGTTATGAAAGGTGCATTACCATTTATGATGGACTTAATTAGAGAAGTTGAATGTCCAATTTTAACTGATTATGTAACTATTTCTTCATACATGGGAAAAGAATCTACTGGCGTTATTAAATTAAAAAAAGATATCGATACTGATTTAACTGGTAGAGATGTTGTTATTGTTGAAGACATTATTGATACTGGGGTAACTCTTGAATGGTTTAAAGAATATTTAAAAAATAATTATTATCCAAAAGACATTTCTATTTGTGTTCTTTTAGATAAAAAATGTAAAAGAAAAGTTGATGTTCCAGTTGATTATGTAGGAAAAGAAATTGGTGATGCCTTTATTGTAGGGTATGGCTTAGATTATGATGAATTCTTTAGAAACGAAAAAGAAATCTTTATTCCTACTAAAGAACAAATTGAAGAAATTGATAAATTGAACAATTAAAAAGAAGCATAGTGCTTCTTTTTTTATATATCTTTATTTGGCTCTATAAAAATTTTTAGGGTCATGAAAAAGCTATAAATTTTTTTAGGGTGTA